>ERZ832317.358-NODE-358-length-66620-cov-75.767551_pt1 | contig 66620 bp, 60 predicted proteins | sample MGYA00519695_ERZ832317 | MGnify/ENA primary metagenome ERZ832317 (study PRJEB31850, sample SAMEA3708726) | human gut metagenome | biome: human gut; feature: human-associated habitat; material: faeces | place: China | collected 2014 ...
TGCAAATATACAAGAAGGGCGTTCTCTTTTTTGTGGAGACTATGAATTATTCAGGCTAAAAAAGGTAACGACGGCCTCGAAAACACGCTGAAAGAACAGATCGACAACCTCAATACACTGAGCGGCGTATCGTTCGGAAATATTCAGGGAGTATGCACCTGCGAAGTTCCCGCAGCAACGAATGCAACGCGCCTGTCGTGGCTGACTCAGAGAACATACAACTTCACCGGCAACGGATGGGTATCGAGAACTTGGTATATGTACCTCGACAACATCCGCGTAACCATCGTAAAATAAACCTCCAAATCAATAACCCTATGAAAAAATACCTGTTGATTCTAACGACCCTTGCACTGTTGGGGGGGGGCTGCTCGAAAGAGGAAATCCCCGAAACGACAGACGGGGAGGGCTCGGTCGAATTCCGGACCACGACCTGCTCCGAGGTCGATTCGCAGACGACCCGGGCGCAAACGTCCCTGCCGGACAACTGCAAGCCGTCCGGCAACAGCTTCAAGCTGGTCGTAAAAGGCAAAGAAGGCACCGCGACAGCGGAATACCTCGCCGAATACACCACGCTCAGCGAATATACGGCCCCCTTCATGCCCAGCGGCGACTATACGGCGACGATCAGCTACGGCGATCCGCAGCAGGAGGGCAGCACGGCTTTCTGCTACCAGGGAGCGCTCGACTTTACAATACTCGCCCGCAAGACGATTCAAAAGACCATTACCGCCTCGCTCACGAACTCGGTAATCAGCCTCGAATGCGGCGAGTGGTTCAAGAAATACTATTCCGAAGCGCAATTCACCGTCCAGACCGAAGCGGGCAACAATTTCAGTTTCACCCACTCCTCGTCGCCCGATACTCCGATCTTCGTCAAGCCGGGAAGCAAACTTCTGCTCAAAGGTACGGCGGTGAAGGCGCAGAACGGCGTGAAAGTGGAATTCCCGCAGCAGCAGATCGGTGTCACGACGGCCCGCACCTGGCACAAAATCCGGATCGACGCTTCGCAGGCGGGACAGGGCAGCATCAGCATCCGACTGGACGATACGCTGACCGAAGTACCCCCGCAGGAAATCGAACTCAACCCCGAAGCATAACCCCGTATAAAATAAGCTAAAAACAGATCCTATGAAGACTTTTACCAAATATTTGCTCTTGCCGCTCTGCTGTCTTTTCATGGCGGCGGGATGCGGAAAAGACGATCTCCCGACGGGCGAACAACCGGAAGGACCCGGTTCGGAAACGGGTATCCTGAGCTTTGAGAACTGGGACCTGACCGTAGCGGACGACATGGAAATTTTGCCGACGGACAACGCTCCCGGCACCTCTTCGACGCGCAGCACGGTGGACGCACCGGACGATTATATCGTAAAGATTTACAATTCGAAAAAAGAACAGGTCGGCAGCTACACCTATGCTGAAATAAAGACCACGGGCAATATCGAATTACCGCAGGACAGCTATACCGTCACGGCGGAATCGCCCAATTACGCCAGCACACCCGACGTGGCGTGGGAAACGCCCGTCTATTACGGCGAAATTTCGGTCAACGTAATCAAAAAGCTCACGACCACGGTCAATAACCTGGTCTGCAAATTGGGAAATATCAAGGCGACGGTCGGACTTTCCGCCGATTTGGACAGCCTGTTCAAGCCGGACGACGAAACAGACAAACTCACCGTCACCCTTTCGATCCAGGACAATTCCCTGGTTTACGGACGCCCCGAAGCCACGGGCGAAACGCTCAAACCCGGTTTCTTCCGCGCAGTCGATACGGACAACACCCTGAAAATCGTCCTTTCCGGCCAATACAACAAAGCCGGCGAGGGAGAGCCAGCCTCCTACGTGCCGGTCAATTGGAGCCAGGAGATACAGAACGTCAAAGCCGGACAATGGCGCAAGATCAACATCAAGATCCTGCATGCCAGCGACGGCAACGTCCAATTCCAGGTTACGGTCGAAACATGGGTTTACGACGAGAAAATCGACGTGGATGTCATGTCTTCGTTCTATTCTTACGGCGAAGAGGAGATTCCCGACGAAGAAATTTCGGACGAGAACTCTCCGGCAGTAACCCTCGAAAACGGGGATATCGCCCAGCCCTACCCCATCACGACCAGCATGTTCGACTTCGACGTTCAGAGCTGCTCCCCGATGATTACGGCCGTCGTAACTCCTTACCAGGGTTCGACCGTTGCCTCGCTGGAGGTTGTCTTCGATTCGGACAACGCCCAGTTCCTGGAAGCTCTCGCAACGGCCGGCTACAGCAACAACACGGTAGCCCTCTGGCCGGGCGAAAATCCGGCCGGCGACTACTGCGTAGTCAAGCAAAGCGGCTCCGATCTGCTCGTCAAGGTCAATTACAACGGTATGAAAGGATTGTACGACCACACGGGCACCCATACCGCGAAGTTCATCGCCATCGACTCCGAAGGCCGTCGCTCCTACACGACAATGACCATCAAGGTCACCCACGACAGCGGCACCGCAGAGGGACCGAACATCTTCTGGAGCACCAATCCGGAAGGTACGGATATTGTCGATATCGACTCCCGCCACACGCTCACGGAGGAGGGTATGAACGTCTTCATCAACCTCGCCTCCGAGAGCGGAATAACCGGCCTGACGGTCGATATCATCAGCGATGCCCTCACCGCCGAAGTCCTCGAAAGCCTCGGTATCGGCTTGGAAGCGCATATGGATCTGGTCAATCCGGCTTCCGACAAAATGGACGAAGGACTCCACTCGTTAGGGTTTAAGACCAAAGACGAAATCGTCGGACAGAAAACCCTGCAATTCGACATTTCTCAGTTTATGACGATGCTCTATGCCGTAGCTCCGGGCAACACGGACTTCAAATTGACCGCAACGGATGCTTCGGGACAGAACATCAAGTCCATCATGCTCTATGTTCCCCAACAGTAAACCGAAACAGTGATGAAAAAGATTCTTAAATATATTTCGCTGCTTGCAGGCGTGGCCTTCCTGACCGCAGCCTGCTCGCAGAGCGACATCGACGGCAACGCCTCGGAAGAGATGGGAACCCTGCGCCTGAGCGTCAATATCGGCGGCTCGCGTGCCGACGCATACAACGCTCTGGATCGGAGTATCATGCGCGTCTATAAGATCGAAAACGGAGAAGAGAAGCTGATCCGCAAATACCAGCCGGCTACGGAAGCTCCGGGTGATTTCTACCTGGTGGCAGGGTCCTACCGTATCAAAGTGGAAGCAGGGGACCAGAGCCAGGCGACCTTCACCAACAAGAGTTATTACGGCGAATTGGACGTCGATATCGAACCCCAACAGACCGTCCTCAAAGAGGTAGTCTGCCCAACCACCAACATCGGCGTCAAAGTCGTCTTCGATCAGACGATTCTGGACAAAATGGATCCGGGATTCAAGGCTTACGTCAGCGCCATCGACACCTTCTCCAAAACGGAAGCTGAAAACGGCTCGGTACCGACGCTCAAATACACCGAGAACGCAACGGGTTATTACCTGCTGCCCGAAGATGTTCACAACCTGAGTTGGGGCTTTTACAGCTCGAGCACGGAGTTGGGTAGCGTTTCTAAAACCGGAGTCATTCCGACACCCGAAAGCGGCAATCTTTATACGCTGACATTCAAGTATTCGAAGACTCCGAACGGTTACCTGGGCATCACCGTACAGGTCGATCAGGACGGAGAGATCCACGAAGATCCCTTCATCTTCAGCCCGCAGCCGACGATCAAGGGCGACGGATTCGACATCAACTCGGTAATCGGATTCAACACGGACGACATTTCGTTCGCAGTATCCTCGGTACAGGCGCTTTCGGGCATCTCCATCAAGGCCAACGACGAAACGATCCAGGTGTTGAGCGACGGCGCGCTGCTTCCGGAAGCCGCAGCCAAAGGCATCAGCTACACCAAGACCGACGACAACAGCGGCAAACTCTCCCTCGGCGGAACCTTCTTCTCCACGTTCGCCGGCGGCATTCACGAAGTAGAATTTACGATGACCGACGTCGCACAAGCCGAAGGTACGGGCAAAGCCCGCATCGCAACACCCGGACTCACCGACCTGGCGGTGTACGACCTCTGGCTCAATACGGCCGATTTTCAGGTAATCGTCACCGATCCGGCGCTCACCAACGTCAAAGTACGTTACCGCGAACGCGAACGCCTGGCGGAGTCGCCTGCCTTCGGTGAGTGGAAGACCGTAACCGCCGTTGCGGGTGCCGACTATACCTATACGGCACAAGCCATCGACTTCGCCGCAGACCGCGATTACGAATACCAGTTGCTCATCAACGATGCGGAAACGGGCGAGATACACAATTTCTCGGCCGCAACGGGCATTCAGCTTCCCAATGCGGGATTCGAAACCTGGACGAACAGCAAAACCTGGTACCCCTGCTCGGCGGACGAAATCGGCTCGAACGGCATGGGTACAGGCTATACCGGATTCTGGGGTACGGGTAACCCCGGTGCCAATGCCGCCGGTATCGTGGTGACCGAACCCGCAGACGATCCCCGTCCGGGATCGACCGGGAGCAAGTCCGCCCTGCTCAAGACCCAGAGCGCTTTCGGCGTAATCGCTGCCGGCAACCTCTTCATCGGAGCCTTCGGCGGTGTTCACAACATCACCAAAGGCGATGTGTATATGGGTCGTCCGTTCACCTTCAACGCCCGTCCCAAAGCGATCACATTCTGGTACAAAGGGACGGTCGGGTCCGGCGACAAGGCCCGCTTCTTCGTCTGCATGGGCAAATGGAGCTCCTACCACAAGATCGACACGAACGACCAGAGCACCTTCTTCGATCCTTCCCAGGAAAGCCTGCCCGAAGGCCCCATCTACGGCCACGGGGACTGGCTCAACGATACCTCCCAAAGCGATTGGAAAAAGATCGTAATTCCCATCAAATACCGCAGTGATGAAAAGCCCAATTACCTGATGGTAACAGCCTCGGCGAGCTACTGCGGTGACTACATGGAAGGGAACAAGGAGAGCAGAATGTATATCGACGACATCGAATTTGTATATTGATTTTCATGCGAGGAACCGTCGCCATCCTGACACTGACACTGTCACTGTGTCTATGTTTTGCAAGCAATCAATCGCAGGCCGCTCCGGGACCTGCGATTGATTCGGCAATACCGCAACCCGATTCTTCGGAAACCGTGAACACGGGCTCCGAAAGCCCTCGGCCCGAACATCCGCTTCGGACCGATGCACAATCGCCTGCTCCGATGGAATCCGCCCCGGAGCGTAAGGCCGATCCTCGCGCAGAACGGGGCCTGACTTCCATGTCCAACCAGTTCGTCCCCCGGGGACAATGGATTTTCGGAGCCTCCGCCTCCTACTCTACCCACACGAACAAAGATTACACGTTTCTGGTAATCGAAGATATCAACTCAGACGGCTACACCTTCAAAGTCACCCCCCTGATCGCCTACGCGATCCGGGACAACATGGCTATCGGCGTCAAATTCATCTATTCCCGCTCATTGCTCCGCATAGATAGCGGCAGCATCAAACTGGGCAGCGACATCGACCTCGGTGTCGATTTCTACAACGCACTGCAACACAACTACTCCGGAGCTTTCATCTGGCGTCAGTACATCCCTCTGGGACAAAACAAGCGCTTCGCCCTGTTCAACGAAACCAGCCTGACATTGGGCGGCGGCCAGTCCCGGTTCGCTGCGGACTCCCCGATCCGGGGCACTTACGAAACCAATTTCTCCGCCTCGATCGGCATATCGCCCGGCCTGGTAGCCTTCGCCACCAACAACGTAGCTTTCGAAGTCAATGTCGGCGTAATGGGTCTTTCCTACACCCGGACACGCCAGGTACACAACCAGGTAACCGTCGGAAAGCGAACTTCGAGCCTGATGAATTTCAAAGTCAATATCCTGTCGATCGGGCTGGGTATATCTCTCTATCTATAACGCGGAAATACGATGAAACGACTGATTTTTACCATACTGATAGCCGTCGCAACGGTTTCCATGCTCCGAGCCCAGGAACCGACATTCCTGGAGGCAATTCCGTCTTCCCGCTTGCAGGACAGCCTCTACGCCACTCCGGTTCCGACGACCGTCCCTGTCATCGAGGAACTTCCGGCCCCGACGTTCTACGCCGATCTGAGCGACTCGTCCGCATCGATGCCGACCTCGGTTTCCCCGGTACGTCGGAAACAACGATTCCTGCCGATGAAACGGAGAATCGACCGTGAAATCAACAAAATCAAATTCGCCTATGCAGGTGAAATCGCCCTGGGCCTCACCGTATCTTACGGCACCCTCTCAAGCGACGACACGGACTACCTGCTGATCCTGGACAACCTGAATCTGAACGGCAGTATCTTCACCATCAACCCCTCTGTAGGCTACTTCTTCAAGGACAACATGTCGGCCGGCGTCCGTTTCGGATACACCAACATCAACGGAACGCTGGACACGGGCAATTTCAATCTGGGAGAGCAAAACGACGTCAATCTGGCCTTCAAAAACCTCCACCTGCAAAGCAGTGCACTGTCGGTCGGCCTCTATTTCCGCTCCTATGCGGGATTGGACAGCAAAGGACACTTCGGGCTTTTCGGTGAAGTAGATCTTTCGATGAAGACCGGTAATTCGGAGTTTACCTACGAAACCGAAGGCACCCTCAGAAGCACGTTCAGCGACGACCTGAAACTGTCGCTCGGGTTCAATCCGGGTCTGGCGGTTTACATCTTCCCGAACGTGTGCAGCACCGTTTCCTTCGGGCTGGGAGGTATCGAATACACCAAGATCAAGCAGAAAGATGCCAACGGCAACGAAATCGGCCAACGAACAGCTTCGAAAATGCGGTTCCGCCTCAACCTGCTCAATATCCGCATCGGCGTTACCGTTCATCTATGGAACAAGAAAGCCAACAAAGCATGATGAAACATTTCCGGCATATCCTTATCGGCACACTCCTGCTGCTGACCTCCTGCATCGAGAACTCAATTCCATATCCGGTCGTCACGCTGCAAATCCTCGGTGTCGAAGGCGAAGGCTTCACCTGTTCGCCCGAAGATATCAACACCCAGGAGCGGATCGTCACGCTCCATCTGGACGAACAAACCGACATATCCAACGTGAAGATAGACAAAATATCGGTCACTGAAAATGCCCGGTCTTCGAAACCCCTTTCGGGGACATTCGACCTGCGGACTCCGCTCTACCTCACCCTTTCGTTTTATCAGGATTACGAATGGACGATCGTAGCGGACCAGCAGATCGAACGTTATTTCGAAGTGGAATCGCAGATCGGCGCTGCGGAAATCGACGTCGATCAACTTACGGCGAAAGCATACGTTCCGGAAGGGACCGATTTGAGCGATCTCAAGGTCACGCGGCTGAAACTCGGTCCGGCAGACATCACCACGATGACACCTCCGATCGACGAGCTGACTTCGTTCGAATCGGTCCGCTACGTTTACGTCGCTTACCACGACTTCGAAGAGAAATGGTCGCTTTACGTCGAAGCTACCGATACCAAGGTACGCTTCACGCAGGTCGATGCCTGGAGCGGGGTCATCTGGGCCTATGCCGAAGGCAACAGCGCGGACGAACTGGGATTCCGTTATCGCAAGACCGGCGACGAGGCGTGGACCGAAGTCGATAAGGAGCAAATCAACATCTCGGGCGGTGCATTCGACACCTGTATCACGGGACTTACCCCGGAAACCCAATACGAAGTAGTCGCCTACTCCGGCAGCAACGAAACGGAAGTAGCAAGCGTCACGACCGAAGCAGCACCACAACTCCCGAACGGAGGTTTCGAAGAGTGGGAAACGATCGACAAAGTCGTCTATCCCTACCTGGCCGACGGCATTCACTTCTGGAATTCAGGCAACAAAGGCGCCAGCATCGGCAACGCTACTCCGACCGACAAGACGACGGACGTGCGTCCCGGCACATCGGGCATCTATGCCGCACAGCTTTCGTCGAAGCTCGCAGGTCTGGTCGGCGTTTACAAATTGGCCGCCGGCAATCTCTTTACAGGCATATTCTACGGAATCCGAAATCTCACGCACGGTATCGTCTGCTTCGGACAACCTTTCGAAGCCCGTCCGACGGCTCTGCACGGCTGGTTCAAATACAACCAGGGAATGCTGACCAACGTGGGCAGCACCCAGCCGCCGGGGATGAACCTCAAGGTCGGCGATCCCGACAACGGCATGATCTACATCGCCGTCGGCACCTGGACCCCGGAAGAGTACGGCATCTCGCAGGGAGAACAGTTCGGATCGGCCGAAAACCCGATTGCGATCGACACCCGCAACCCCAGTTCGTTCTTCGATCCGACGAGTCCGGCCGTAATCGGCTACGGACAACTGCCGCTCACCGCCAGCTACTCCGAATGGCAGGAGTTTACCATACCGCTGAAGTACGTGGCGACAGACCGCAAACCGACCCATATCGTCGTCGTCTGCTCGGCTTCCCGTTGGGGCGACTATTTCATCGGAAGCACCTCGAGCGTGCTCGTCGTCGATGACCTCGAACTGATTTACGACCGGCTGGACAAAACCGGTGAATAGGTATATTCGCCGTCAGACTATCCCTCCGATCGGATACGAACGACGAAAACCAAACGCTGAATCCGCAGCGCTTTCCAACAAAAAAGCAGGGAATCACTCCCTGCTTTTTTGTTCTGTTATCGGACTTACCCTCTCGGCGCCCTCCGGATCAGAGCTGCGCGATCCGGCAATACTTATTATAACGATTCATTACGTCCTGCACGAAAGCCCGCGTCTGACGGTAGCCGGTAAATTTGCCGCACTTCACGACCTCGTGCTGGTAATAGGCGGGATCGGACTTGAGTTCCAGGTAGCGGAGCACCACCTCCCAGGAATTGGGGTCTTCGCCGTTCACACGGGCCAGCCGCCGGGCATCATTGACATGACCGATTCCACCGTTGTAGCAGGCCAGGATCAGGCTCATTCGGTCTTTCTCGGAAATTCCCGCCGGCAGGTCGAGCGTCGAATCGATCCGATTCCACACTTTATTGGCCAGCAATACATTGGTTTCCGGATCGAGCAAGGCTTCTTCCGAGGCTACGTCGAACTGCCGGGCCACTGCAGGCATGATCTGCATCAGCCCCCTCGCTCCACGGCGGGAAACTATATCGGCTTTGAAACGCGACTCGTGATAGGCAATAGCACTCATCAGGCGCCAGTCGTTCCCCTCCCGCTCGCTGATATTCCGAATTACGTGATCGTAAGGAGAGATCACATACCGGGCTTCCATTTTCTCCTCCAGGGTAATCCCCGCTTCGGACGACGTCGAAAAATCGGCGTTGAATCCGTAAAAAGTGGTCTGTAATGTTAAAAATACGAAAATTAAACAGGTTTTCTTTAACATAAAACTTGCTTTTGCAGGCAGCTTCCTGTGCCGTACAGTACGCTAATCATAGAAACCCCACGAGATACCCATCTTAAACATGCCCGGATTGAGCGGGTACTTCGCAATCGCGAAATATTCGCCGTTTCCGAACAGGCCCCGGTTGATATGCTGATATTTCAGGAATATCCGCATTCTCTTCCACTTGCCCATCAGGAAAAGATCCATGTAGGGATAATTCCCCACCTCGATTTCCCGTTGATTGAAGAACTCCGAGAGCGCAGGGTTGTAGCCGGGCGCATAGTAGCGCGTATTGAAATGGCCATCGACTCCGAACTGCACCCGGAGCACGTTGCGCACCGCCCAAAATTCGTAGTAATACGAGAGGAAGGCGCTGACGAGCGGAACGGGTATGACTCTATGATTCGTACTCCACTGCAACAAAACCTTATGGTCCAAATGAAGTCCGGCGATCCGGAAATCTTTGCGGGCGTACACGCTCGTCACGCTGACGCTTCCGTTGTCCTGCGCTATCTGGCTGTCGGCACCGTAATAAATCTTATCGGTGACAATGCCTTGCCACACACCGACCTCAAACGCATAATCGGGGACACGGAAAGCAACTTCGAAACGAGTTTCATTCTCCTTGCGCAAAGGAGTCAACCACACGTAGTGGTTAGAGAATAGATTCTCCTGCCAGTAATCCGGCGAACGCGTTTCCATACGGAAACGCCCTTCGAGAATCAGGGGACGTTTGCGGATATATCCCGTCAGCGCCAGATTGGCGCCGAACGAAACGTCACCGCCGCGATATCCCGACGGGTAGAACTTGGCGTCAGCTCCCCAATCGACATATTTCTTGATCTTTCCTTCGACCGATCCATATACGAAGTAACTGCTTTTCCCCACCTTCTCGTACTTACCGTTCAGGTAGGAATCCAGCCTGAACTGCGAATAGGTGTGCAGGTCGAGTCCTACACCTCCGTTCACCGTACCGACCACACCGTTGCGATCCCAGGGCTGCGCCTGAATGAACACCCGGTTGGAAATCACCCGCTCATAGATCGAGTCGCGCGTCTGCGTGGGATTGATAAACCAGTTCTTGTAATATTCGAGATCGCGTGCCGGAACGAAATTACCTTTATCATCCCGTTCGTAACGGTCGTCGGTATAGGTTCCCCGAACATCCTTATAAACTTTGCTCCAGGAGTTGTACTCGAACGAATGACCGATGAATACGGCCGGCAGATTGGCGATCGAAAAGTCGCTTTCGGTAACCGGCAGCAACGGAATACCGTACGACTGTTCGACGAAAAACGCATTGTTGCGGTATATGTTGGTAGCCTGCGAGCTCGTCAGTCTCATCGGCACGCCCGACGGCATTTCGAAAGTCGTATCCCGGATCGCCCATTCACCCACCACGCCGCCGTTCTCACGTGTTTCTATGTGGTTGTTGATGAATCCGGCATGCACCGAATAACGCTTTCCCGTGTGCGAAACGGCAACCGAAAGGTTGTGGTTCTTGGTACGGGACCACTCGTAAAGGCCCTTGGTGCCGCGCGACCGATAATTGACGTTGAAGCCCGTAGTCGGCGAAATATTATGTCCCAACGTCAGGCTGAAATTCTCCTCCCGGAACTTCTTCTGTCCCGACTCAAGGTACATGAAGTGAAAATACGGCCGTTTGAGGTTGTAGAAGGGGACGTTTTCCATGCGATAGGTATAGACATCGAAACCTTCGGCAAAAGAGAAGTCGCGGTATTGAGGCCGTTCGAAGTAGTTGTACGGTAACGAAGCCTGTCCCAACGCACCCACGGCAGCATGTCCGACGCCTTCCTTATAAAACGGGTAGTCGATGCGGAAAGTGGCGAGCGTGGTATCGAGCGGATTGATATGCACCTGGTTGTAGTCCCGCGAGATCGTCCACGAAAAGTTGGGCAGCGCACGGATCGAATCGTTGAAAAAATAGGATTCGAGGGGCTTTCGAAGCCGTTTTTTCTTGGTCGAATCGGTCGGCATGGCGGGTTGTTCCTCGCCGTTCTGCGTCTGGAACGGGTTGCTGCCGAGCATATTGTTCGGATTATTCGGGTCGTTCGGATTCTGATTGTTCTGGTTTCGCAGGATCGCGCTGGCGTCGAATTGAGCGGATGCCTCCAACGTCGGAAAGGCCAGCAGCCCTCCCCACAGCAAAATCCACAGAATTTTTTTCAACACCTTCGGAAACATCGGAATACGTACGCGCAAATCGCGGCAAAGATAGTAAAAAATCAGGCTTTCGGTGCTTTATCGGGATTTCCCGAGCGCATGCAGAGCCAGCGAACCGCCGACACGACGATATATAGAACGATAATTACCGGGATAGCGTATGTACGAAGTATAATTATCAACACGATACTCGCCAGCAGAAAGAGGTACCGCACCTCGTTTCCGCGCCAGCCGAAGCCGTGGAACTTGAGAGCGAACATACGGATCGGAGAAACGAGGAGCAGGGAGGTCAGTACGGCGATCAGCAACACCCCGTCCGAAGAAAGAGCGACCGCCCCTTGCTGCCACAACATGCCGAGCGAAGCGCAGAGAAGCGATCCGGCAGGCGTCGGAAGTCCGCAGAATTCGACCGTCTGCGTTTCGTCGATGTTGAACTTGGCCAGACGCAACGCGGAAAACGCCGTCAGGACGAACACGACATACCCCAGCTCCCAGGCCGCCGGCAGACAGCAAGGTTCGGTTTGCAGGCAAACCTGCCAGAGCACTGCGGCAGGAGCCAGTCCCGAGGTAATGACATCCGCCAACGAATCGAGCTGCATCCCGATCGCCGAAGACGAATGCAACAGACGGGCCACGAAACCATCGAAAAAATCGAACACGATTCCTGCGACTATCAGCCAGAAAGCAAGTGTCAAATCATTGTACATCAGTGCTGCCACGACGGCAAACGACCCGCAGAGCAGATTCATGAGGGTCAATAAATTCGGTATCGTGAAAAGTCGTATCCGCATTTGTAAAAGAATTAGTCCACCTATTAGTAGGCAAATATAGGAAAAATCTATCGGTTACACGCACACGACCGTCGTAAAATGCACATCGAAAAAATTGCCGGAAGCTATTTTCACCCTCAACATCCATATTTTTCAGAAAAAAGTTAACTTTGGAATCCTGTTTGTTGCTTTTTCGGCAAACAGCTTCTAAACACACACGACCGATGAAAGTTGGACTTTTCATTCCCTGTTACATCAACGCGCTCTATCCCGAGGTGGGCGAAGCCTCTTACAAGCTACTCACACAGTTGGGCGTAGAGGTGGATTATCCCCTCGATCAGACCTGTTGCGGCCAGCCGATGGCCAACGCAGGCTACGAGCGCGACGCCAAGGCCCTGGCCGAGCGGATGGAAGCGCTGTTCGCCAAATACGACTACGTGGTGGGGCCTTCGGCCAGTTGCGTGGTCTTCGTCAAGGAGGGATACCCCCGCCTGCTGAACGACTACCGCGAACATGCCTGCATCGATTCCCGCATCTGGGAGATCTGCGAATTCGTACACGACGTCGTAAAACCGACCTCGCTCCCGGCCCGTTTTCCGCACAAGGTGAGCATCCACAACTCCTGCCACGGATTACGCAAGCTCGGGCTCGGTTCGCCGAGCGAGCTGAACCTTCCCTATCATTCGAAACTGCGCGACCTGCTCACGATGGTCGAAGGCATCGAAATCGCCGAACCCTCGCGCATCGACGAGTGCTGCGGCTTCGGCGGTATGTTTTCCGTCGAGGAGAACGCCGTTTCGACCTGCATGGGACGCGACAAAGTACGCGACCACCTCTCCACGGGCGCCGAATACATCACCGGCGCCGACAGTTCGTGCCTGATGCACATGCAGGGCATCATCGACCACGACAAACTCCCGATCCGCACCCTGCACATCGTACAAATCCTCACCTCGACACTATGAGCAGCCATTCCAAAGCCGCGGCGAAATTCATCGCCGACGCACCGCGCACCGCCTGGCACGACAAAGCCCTGTTCGCCGTACGCGCCAAGCGCGACAGAATGATGCACGAAGTTCCCGAATGGGAGGCGTTGCGGGAAGCTTCGTCGCAAATCAAACGCCACACGCTGAGCCACCTGGCCCATTACCTCGAAGAGTTCGAACGCAACGCCACCGCCAACGGCATCGTCGTCCACTGGGCTGCGGATGCCGACGAGATGAACCGCACGGTCTGGGAGCTCATATCGGCTCACGGCGGCAAGAACCTCATCAAGAGCAAGTCGATGCTGTCGGAGGAGTGCGGACTGACGCCCTATCTGCTCCAGCGCGGCGTCGATGCCGTCGAAAGCGACCTGGGGGAGCGCATCATGCAGTTGCTGCACGAGCCGCCCAGCCACATCGTGCTGCCCGCGATCGCCGTCCGCCGTGAAGAGGTCGGCGCCCTCTTCGAAAAAGTGTGGCATACCGAACCCGGCAACAGCGACCCGACCTACCTCACGCACCAGGCCCGGATTCACCTGCGCTCCAAATTCCTCGGTGCCGACATCGCCATGACTGGCGTCAATTTCGCCGTGGCGGAAGCCGGGGCGTTCGCCGTCTGCACCAACGAGGGCAACGCCGACCTCGGCACTTCGTTCCCCGACCTGCACATCGCCATCATGGGGCTCGAAAAGGTGATCCCCGACTACCGGGCGCTCGCCGTCTTCACCCGCCTGCTGGCCCGCTCGGCCACCGGACAGCCCGTAACGGCCTACACCTCGCTCTACCGACGTCCCGCACCGGGCAAACAGATCCACGTCATCATCGTCGATAACGGCCGTACGGAGTCCCTGGCCAACGCCGCGCACCGCAACATGCTCAAATGCCTGCGCTGCGGCGCCTGCATGAACACCTGTCCCGTTTACCGGCGATCGGGCGGTTACTCCTACTCGTATTTCATCCCGGGACCGCTGGGTATCAACCTGGGTATGCTCCGTTCGCCCGAACGGTACGGCGGCAATGTTTCGGGCTGCTCGCTCTGTTACTCCTGCTCGGACGTATGCCCGGCCAAGATCGACCTCGGAGAACAGATCTACGCGTGGCGGCAGGAGATGGGCGAAAAGAACCTGATCGACTGGCACAAAAAGTTCATGGTCAAAGGTATGGACTTCGCCATGGGCGGTCCGGGCCGTTTTTACGCGGCTGTCGGAGCGGCCCGCATCGCGGAATACCTGCCCCGCTTCGTACTCAACAACAAGTTGAACCCCTGGTATGCTTACGGGCGCGACATACCCCACTTCGCCCGAAGCACCTTCAACGCCCGGTGGAAAGCGGGCAAAGTCAAATCCGAAAAACCGACCGAACGATGAACAGCAAAGAAATAATACTGAACCGCATCGCCGGAGCCGCCATGCCTCCGGTCGATTACCCCGCTTTCGACTTCACTCCGCTGCGGTTCGAAGATCGCACGGCCGCCTTCGCCGAAGCCGTGAAAGCGGCCGGCGGGCAGGTCGTCGCGGCAGACGGGAACCCCCTTACAGAGTTGATCCGCCGATACTATCCCGACGCCAAAACCATCGCCTCCGTCCTGCCCGAAGCACACGCCACTATCAACCCCGACACGGTGGACGACGCCCGGAAGCTGATCGATATCGACCTGGGCGTAATCGACGGTTGTTTCGGCGTGGCGGAAAACGGCGCGGTATGGATCCGGCAGGACATCCGCCACAAAGCCCTCTATTTCGGTGCCACGGCCCTGATGATCCTCATCCCGCGCGATGCGCTGGTCGATACGATGCACGAGGCTCTCGCCCGACCGGAATTGGACGACTTCGAATACGGATGCTTCATGTCCGGACCGTCGAAAACCGCAGATATCGAACAGGCCCTGGTCTTCGGGGCGCACGGTCCGATGTCGGTCACCGTCGTACTGCGGTAAACCGCATCTCTCGACTCCACATCCACTATCCGGCACTTTTTCCCAAGTGCCGGATAGTTCGTTGTACGATTCGTCCGTATCATCCGTAAAATTTCCCTGGCCGACAAATATCCGCATTTCAAAAACATACCGAACAATATTTAATTTTCATCCGAGAATAATTTTAGCTATCTTTGTCTAATGGATCGATCCGGCGATGCCGGCCGTAAATTCCGAAATCATTCAAAAACAAACCGCAGCAACAACTCATCATGGACAAACATACCTATTGCGTCATCATGGCCGGCGGCATCGGCAGCCGCTTCTGGCCCAAAAGCCGCCAATCCAAGCCCAAGCAATTCCTCGACATCCTCGGCACCGGCAAGTCGTTTATACGCATGACGTACGAGCGTTTCGAAAAACTGGCTCCGGCTGAAAATTTCCTGGTCGTGACCAACGCCCGCTACAAAGACCTCGTGCTGGAACAAATCCCGGAACTCGGGCCGGAACAGGTACTCTGCGAACCCGTCGGACGCAACACGGCTCCCTGCATCTGTTATGCAGCCTACGGACTGCAGAAGCGCGATCCGGGAGCGAAGATGATCGTCACCCCGGCGGATCACCTGATCCTCAACGAGGAGGATTTCCGCGCCATCATCGGCGAATGCCTCGACTTCATCGACGACCGGGCGGCTCTGATGACCGTCGGCATCAAGCCCACCCGTCCGGAAACGGGCTACGGCTATATCCAGGTATCAGACGACCGGACCATCAGCAAGGTCAAGTGTTTCACCGAAAAACCCAACCTGGAGCTGGCGCAGACGTTCCTGCAATGCGGCGAATTTCTCTGGAACTCCGGCATCTTCGTCTGGAAAGTCGGCGACATCATCGAAGCGGTGCGCACCTACCTGCCCGAGCACCACGCCCTCTTCTCGGACATCCAGCCGGTATTGGGCACTTCAGAAGAAGCGGAAGCCATCGCCCGAGTATTCTCCGAATGCCGCTCCATCTCGATCGACTACGGCGTGATGGAGAAGGCGAACAACGTCTATGTACGCCGCGGAGAGTTCGGCTGGAGCGACGTGGGGACCTGGGGCTCGCTCTACCAGCACGCCCGCAAGGACCGTTACGCCAACGCCAAACCCGAGAAGGGATGTTATACGGACGAAAATACCCGCAGTTGCATCGTCTCCCTCCCGGAAGGCAAAGTAGCCGTCATCAACGGCCTGAAGGAGTACATCGTGGTGGATACGGAGGACGTGCTGCTGATCTGTCCGCGCAGCGAGGAACAGAACATCAAGAAGTTCATCGACGAAGTGAAATACAACGAAGGCGACAAACATATTTAAGGGCCACAACATTTCCGCTCCGACGCGGGATTCCGGAGCCGCCGGGATTTCCGAAAAGGTAAATGCCCCTCGCCGGGTTTCCCATCGACAAGCGTTCCGCTCTTCTTTTGGACAAGGAAAACATGACCAAATATTCGATTTCCCCGATGTCATCCCTGTATGAACTGTATCTGCGCCACCCGCGCATTTCGACGGACTCCCGCCGCATCGAGCCCGATTCCGTATTCTTCGCGCTCCGGGGGGCGTCGTTCGACGGCAACCGCTTCGCAGCCGACGCCCTCGAAAAGGGGGCGGCATACGCCGTCGTGGACGATCCCTCGCTCCCGAACACCCGCCCCGACAAGGCAGACCGTCTGATCGTCGTGGACGACGCGCTGCAAACCTTGCAAGCCCTCGCCCGGGAACACCGCCGGGAGTTGGGGCTGCCGATCCTCGCCATCACGGGCAGCAACGGCAAAACCACCACGAAGGAGCTGGTCAGCCGCGTACTGGCCGAGAAATACGAAGTCTATGCCACCCGGGGCAACCTGAACAACCACATCGGCGTACCGCTGACCCTGTTGGCAATGACCCGCGACGTGGAGTTCGGCATCGTGGAGATGGGTGCGAGCGCGTGCGGGGAGATCGCCCTGCTCTGCTCGATCGCGGAACCCAACTACGGCATCGTCACCAACATCGGACGAGCCCACCTGGAAGGCTTCGGCGGCCCGGAGGGTGTCCGGCGCGGGAAAGGCGAGCTGTACGACTGGCTCGCCCGGACCGGAGGGCGCGTTTTCGTTCCTGCCAACGACCCGGTCCTGATGTCCATGGCGGCCGAACGCGAAACGCTGGCTGCGGAGTGTTACCCGACCACGCTGGCCGACGGCGTGGAGCACCACCTCGAAGGGGACTACAACCGCTTCAATGTCGCTGCGGCGGTCGCCGTCGGGCGTTATTTCGGCGTGGACGACGAACGCATCCGCTATGCCGTAGGCTCCTATCGGCCCGACAACCACCGCTCACAAAAAATACGCACCGGGCAGAATACCCTGATTCTCGACTGTTACAACGCCAATCCCTCGAGCATGCAGGCATCGCTCGTCAACTTCCGGCAGGAACCGCTCGAAGGCTGCACCCGGAAGATACTGATCCTCGGCGATATGCTGGAACTGGGCGACTGGTCGGATGCGGAACACCGCCATATCATCTCCCTCGCCGCCGAAATTCCCGATGCCCGTATCTTGCTGGTCGGACCGCATTTCGCGAAGGCTTACCGCAGCCTGGAATCCCGACCCGCCGACACGACTCTCTACCCGTCGCAGGAAGTACTGGCCGCAGAGCTCCGGAAACATCCCGTATCGCAGGCCCTGATCCTGGTCAAAGGATCGCACAGCATCGGACTGGAGAGGCTCGCCGATCTCCTGTAACGATTCGATTAACAAACACAGCGACCATGAAAACATTCAGATACCTCATCGCCGGACTGCTGTTGCTTGCGGCGCTTCCCTCCCAGTCCAAAGAGGAGGAAATCTCGGTTTCCCGTTCCTGGGGCAAACTCTCCGGAACGCTGACCGTACCCGACGAAGGAAGCGACGCAGCGGTGCTGATCATCGCCGGCTCGGGACCGACCGACCGCAACGGCAACAGCGGCTCGGGCCTAATAACCAACACCTACTACATGCTCGCCCGTGCGCTCGAAAAAGAGGGAATCGCCTCGCTCCGCTACGACAAACAGGGCATCGGAGGCAGCCGTTACCAAGATCCGGAACTTTACAAACAGGAAGACCGGCTGCGCCTGGCCGACTACATCGCCGACGCCGAAGCCCTGACGGATTACCTCAAGGAGCGCGGCTTCCGAAAAATCATCCTTGCCGGGCACAGCGAAGGTTCGCTCGTCGCATTGGTCGCAGCGACCGAATCGCCCGACGTCGCGGCCGTCATCTCGCTGGCGGGAGCCGGCTATCCGATCGACGAAATCCTGCAACTCCAGCTCACCCGCGAACTGATCTCCTACAATCCCGGACTCATCCTCAACGTGCAGTCTATCCTCTCCCGGCTCAAACAAGGGAAAACAACCGAAGATATTCCCGCGATTTTACAAGGTATCTTCCGACCTTCCGCACAGCCTTACCTGATCTCGTGGATGCAATACGATCCGCGCGAAGTGATCCGGCAGGTAAAACAGCCGGTCCTGATCGTCAATGGCGACAACGACATCCAGATATCCGCCGACAACGCCGAAGCTTTGGCCCAAGCCCGGCCCGACGCCGACAAGGTCATCATCGAAGGGATGACCCACCTGCTGAAACAGAGCGAAGTGACCGATCCTCAACGGCAAAAAACGACTATTTATATGGATGCTGCCGCGCCTGTTTCCGAAAAGTTAGTGACGGTCATGGCGGATTTCATCCGCCGGATATGACCTTCTGTCGGCACGGCGAAACGTCGGCCCCGCCCCGGGGATTCCGCGCCATCGCATGCCGCCCGGGGGATAATCATCTTTTCGACGACCGGGACCGAAAAATGCCCCGGCAATACGAATTGCCGCATTTTTAGGAGCCATTGCGTTTGATTTTCTGAAAGAAAAACCTACTTTTGTAAGTTGCCTCGGAATTTTAACGAAAACCTACATACGCAATGGAACAAACCAAACCCTCTCAATCTCTGCCCGACAACGCGTACCGCGAACTCAAACCGGGCGAAGAGTACGTCCCGATGATGCCGGCCGACGCCAAGCCGAAGGAGGTCACACCCTATTCGGTCACGATGGGCCTGCTGATGGCCGTTCTCTTCTCCGCCGCCGCAGCCTATCTGGGCCTGCGCATCGGCCAGGTATTCGAAGCGGCCATCCCGATCGCCATCATCGCCGTAGGCGTCGGAAACATGCTGGGCAAAAAAAACATGCTGGGACAGAACGTCATCATACAGTCGATCGGCGCCTCGTCGGGCATCATCGTCGCCGGAGCGATCTTCACCCTGCCGGCGCTCTACATCCTCGGTTTGGAAACCGCATTCTACAAAGTATTCCTCTCGTCGGTACTGGGCGGTATCCTGGGCATCGTGCTGCTCATCCCCTTCCGCAAATATTTCGTCAAGGAGATGCACGGCAAGTACCCCTTCCCGGAGGCGACGGCCACGACCGAAGTGCTCGTATCGGGCGAAAAAGGCGGCAATCAGGCCAAGCTGCTGGCCGTAGCCGGACTGGTGGGCGGTCTGTACGACTTCGCAGCGAGTACCTTCGGCCTCTGGACGGAAGAGATCTCGACCCGCATGACGGCTTGGGGCACCCTCTGCGCCGATAAGTTCAAAACCCTGCTCAAAGTCAATACGAGTGCTGCGGTGCTCGGCCTGGGTTACATCATCGGACTGAAATATTCGGCCATCATCGCCGCCGGTTCGTTCCTGATCTGGCTGCTCGTCGTTCCGGTGGTCGGTTCGACCGCCACGGGCGCAGGCATGTCCCCCGAAGAGCTGTACCAGACCTTCGGTCGTCCGCTGGGTATCGGCGGAATCGCCATGGCCGGGCTTATCGGCATCATCCGTCAGAGCGGCATCATCAAACAGGCGATGGGGCTCGCCGTCAGCGAGTTTTCGGGCAAGAAAAAAGCCGAAACGAACGTACCGCGCACCCAGCGCGACCTGACCATGCGCACGATTCTCACTACGTTGATCGCGGCGCTCGCCACCACCTTCTTCTTTTTCCAGTTCGGCATTCTGGGCAACTGGGGGCAGACGGCCGTGGCGCTACTAATCGTCTTCGTCATCTCGTTCCTTTTCACGACGGTCGCAGCCAACGCCATCGCCATCGTCGGCAGCAACCCCGTTTCGGGTATGACCCTCATGACGCTGATCCTCGCGTCGCTGGTACTCGTAAGCATCGGCCTGAACGGTACGGCCGGCATGACCGCCGCACTGATCATCGGCGGCGTGGTCTGCACGGCCCTCTCGACCGCCGGCGGCTTCATCACCGACCTGAAGATCGGCTACTGGATCGGCACCACGCCGAAAAAACAGGAGAGCTGGAAATTCCTCGGCGTCTTCGTTTCGGCCGCTACCGTCGCAGGCGTGATGATTATTCTGAACAAAACCTACGGCTTCGGCCCCGGCAGCCCGCTGGAAGCTCCGCAGGCCAATGCCATGGCCGCCGTGATCCAACCCCTGATGCAGGGCGGAACGGCTCCCTGGGTACTCTATTTCTGCGGCGCAGTCCTCGCGCTGGTACTCACCGGCATCGGTATTCCGGCCCTTCCATTCGCACTGGGCATGTTCCTGCCCCTGCAGCTCAATCTTCCGCTGCTGATCGGCGGTCTGATCGCCTGGTTCGTATCGACCCGATCGAAAGATCAGGCGCTCAACAAGGCACGTATGAGCCAGGGTACGCTCATCGCGTCGGGCTTCATCGCAGGCGGCGCCCTGATGGGCGTAGTGGGAGCGATCCTGAAATTCGCCGACGTGGACTGGAAACTCACGCAGTGGAACAGTTCGAACGCAGCCTCGTGGGTAGGTCTGGGCATGTATCTGGCGCTTATCATCTATTTCGCCGTACATTCGCTCCGCGCTAAAAAGGAAGAATAAAAAATCAACGATATATACTATGGAACTCAAAGACAGATTTCTGAAATACGTTTCGTTCGACACCCAGAGCGACGAGTCGAGCGAAACTTTCCCCTCGACCGCGAAACAGCGGGTGCTGCTCGATTATCTGGCCGAAGAGATGAAGGCCCTGGGCCTCACCGAGGTCACGGTGGACAAGTACGGCTACGCCATGGGTACGATCCCCGCGACGCCCGGCTGCGAAAAAGCCCCCGTCATCGGATTCATCGCCCACGTGGACACCGCACCCGATATGAGCGGCGCCGACGTGAAACCGCACGTCATAGAGAATTACGACGGCAAGGACATCCGGCTGAACGCCGGCGTGACGATGAAAGTCGCGGACTTTCCGGAGCTGAGCTTCTTCAAGGGACATACGCTGATCCACACGGACGGCACGACGCTGCTGGGCGCCGACGACAAGGCGGGCGTGGCGGAGATCATGACCGCTGCGGAATATCTGCTCGCACATCCGGAGCTCCGGCACGGTAAGATCCGCATCGGCTTCACCCCCGACGAAGAGATCGGCCGGGGCGTGGACTTCTTCGACGTCAAGGCCTTCGGCGCCGACTTCGCCTACACGATGGACGGCGGCTTCGAGGGGGAACTCGAATACGAGAACTTCAACGCCGCGAGCGCCAAGATCGAGATCCAGGGCCGCAACGTCCACCCGGGCTACGCCAAAGACAAGATGATCAACGCCATTCAGGTAGCATGCGAGCTGAACGCCCTACTGCCGGCCTGGGAGCGACCCGAACACACCGAAGGCTACGACGGCTTCTACCACTGTATCGCCCTCAACGGTACGGTCGATCAGGCGCAGATCAGCTACATCGTCCGCGACCACGACAGCGCCCGTTTCGAAGCCCGCAAGAACTACATGCAGGAGTGCGTCGATCTGCTCGTCCGCAAATACGGCGAAGGGGTGCTGACCCTCACGCTCAAGGATTCGTACTACAACATGCGCAAGATGGTCGAACCGCACCCGCAGGTGATCGACAAGGCGATCGAGGCGATGAAAATGGCGGGGGTCGAACCGCTCGTGAAGCCCATCCGAGGCGGCACGGACGGCGCACGGCTCTCCTTCATGGGACTCCCCTGCCCCAACATCTTCACCGGCGGCATGAATTTCCACGGCCGTTACGAATATTGCTCGCTGACGACCATGCACAAAGCCATGCAGGTAATCCTGAACCTGGCCCAGCTCTGGACAAAATAAAAATATTGCACAACAAGCGTTTTCGACAGGCGGACACGAAGCCGAATCCGTTCGGACCATGCCGAGCGAAAAAAACGCAAAAAAACAAACCGAGAGTTTTTCCGATACCCGGACCGTACGAAGATGTTCGATACGCTTCGGGACAGAAAACGAAAAAAATAAACCGGCAAAAATCGTATGAACAGATTTGGTTTTCTGAAAGTAGCGGCGGCAGTTCCCCATGTACGGATCGCCGATTGCGACTATAACGCCCAACATATCACCGAATTGATCCGCAAGGGCGCCGACCGGGGAGCGAGCATCATCCTCTTCCCGGAACTCTGCATCACCTCCTATACCTGCGGCGATCTGATCCAGCAACCCGCCTTGCTCCATGCGGCGGAACAGGCCTTGGGCTATATCCTCGCCCAGACCCGCGAACTGCCCATCGTCGCCATCGTCGGTATGCCCGTCACTTACGGCAATGCCCTCTACAACTGCGCGGTAGTTTTCGCTCAGGGACGTATTCACGGCGTGGTCCCCAAGACATATATTCCCAATTACTCGGAATTTTACGAGGCCCGCTGCTTCATGTCGGGCGAAGAGATCGGCCTGGCCACGATCCGGATGTGCGGCCAGGATACCGACTTCGGCCGCAACATGCTTTTCAACATCGGAGGCGTGAAGTTCGGCGTGGAAATCTGCGAGGATATGTGGGTTCCGGCCGCCCCGTCGCTGCATCAGGCAGTGGACGGCGCCCAGATACTTTTCAACCTCTCGGCATCGCCCGAAGTGCTGGGCAAGCACAACTACCTGCTCACGCTGGTCAAATCGCAATCGGCCCGGACCCAGTCGGCCTACATCTACTGTTCAGCCGGCTACGGAGAATCTTCGACCGACCTGGTATTCGGCGGCAACGGCCTGATCGTCGAGAGCGGCCGGATGCTGCGGCGCACCGAACGGTTTTCGACCGAGGAACAGTTGATCGTCGCGGACATAGACACCGAAAAGCTCCTCAACTCGCGCCGCCGTACCACGACTTTCGCGCCGCACCGTCCCGCCGAGCGCATCATCGTCGAAATTCCCCTGCCGGAAAACCCCGCGAACGTCACCCTCGACCGGGAGTTCAATTCCCATCCTTTCGTGCCGCAAACGCCCGAAGAGATGGACGAATCGGGTCGTGAAATCATCAACATTCAGACGATGGGGCTGGCCCAGCGCCTGCAGCATACCGATTGCAAAAAGGTCGTCATCGGGGTTTCCGGCGGCTTGGACTCCACACTGGCCCTACTGATCGCCGTGCGGACTTTCGATCGCCTCGGGCTCGACCGCAAAGGCATCATCGGCGTCACAATGCCCGGATTCGGCACCAGCAACCGCACCTACCGCAACTCGATCGCCCTGATGCGCTGCCTGGGCATCACTTCCCGCGAAATTTCCATCCGCAAAGCCTGCGAACAACACTTCGCCGATATCGGACTCAACCCCGAAGAACAATCTTCCGCCTACGAAAACGCCCAGGCCCGGGAGCGGACACAAATCCTGATGGACATCGCCAACATGGAGCACGGCATGGTCCTCGGCACGGGCGACCTGAGCGAACTGGCACTGGGCTGGGCGACCTACAATGGTGACCAGATGTCGATGTACGGTCTGAACGCCTCGCTGCCCAAAACCCTGATCCAGGTGCTTCTACGATGGATGGCCCAGGTATGTCAGGACGATGCGATCCGCGAGATCCTGCTCGACGTGGTCGCCACGCCGATCAGCCCCGAGCTGCTGCCGTCCGGCGAAGAGGGAGGAATCGCCCAGCACACCGAGAAGTTGGTAGGGCCTTACGAGTTGCACGACTTTTTCCTCTACCACTTCATCCAGAACGGTTACTCCCCGGCAAAAATCCTCTTCGCTGCGGAAACAGCGTTCGACGGACGCTACGACCGGGCGACGATCCTGCGCTGGATGCGGGTATTCTTCCAGCGATTCTTCTCGCAGCAGTTCAAACGCTCGGCCATGCCCGACGGTCCGAAAGTTGGCATCATCTCCCTCTCGCCGCGCGGCGACTGGCGCATGCCTTCGGACGCTACGGCAACCCTGTGGTTGCGGGAAATCGATCTTCTGATTCAGGAAAAATAAAAACCATTCGGATATGAAACGTACATTATGTCTGTCCGCCCTGTTCGTCGTATGCGCGACAATCGCTGTTTCGGGACAATCGATGAATGAAAAACTCCAGCAACTTTTAGGAGGTAGTCACTCCGCGAAACAGGAAGAGGCCACACCGCCGACCTATCCGTCGGAAGAAGCGCTCCTCGGAGTCTGGACCTACCAGGCTCCCAGCATCGAATACAAGGGCGACGATATGTTCGCCTCGATCGCCGTAGCCGGATTGCAAGACCAGTTGGCGACCCATTACGTCAAGGCAGGCCTCGTGCCGGGACAGGGGACCGTTTCCTTCAAAAAACGCAACCGGCTCCACGCCTCTATGGGCGGACATGAGATCGACGGGACGTATAGCTACGATCCCGCCACCGGAACAGCCGCCATCACGCTGATCCAAGACGGGAAACAAGCCACCTTTCAAGGCTATCTCTCCCTGCGCGGCGAGGTGCTGACGCTCCAGTTCGATGCAGGCGATGCGCTCGAAGCCGTGCGGCACTCCTCTCCGGAATACGCTGCGAACGAGAAAATGCAGCAAATCGCCTCCGTCATGCAAAATTATCCCGGCATCATGCTGGGCGGACAGTTGAAAAAATAGCAACCCGTAATATTAAAACGGGGCTGTGTCGAAATGAAAATTTCAGGCACAACCCCTGAATAAGGAATGTCAGAATGGATGCAAGACAAGGCATTTGCGGGTAAGAGCGACAGGAATTTACTATCGTAAATGACTTTGCCGCATCCCGATAATAAAACAGCAGTGTGTCATAAAGACACACTGCCTTATTTTTCATAGATATTACCAGTTGAACAAACCGACGCCTGCGGCGACGATAAAACCAGTTGCGAATCCCACCGCCACTTGCGACAGCGTATGATACCCCAGTTTCAGCCGGGCGGAGCCGAGCGCACCGGCAGCGAGCAGGGCTGCGATAAACGCAGCGAAGAGTCCCCCGCCGCTGGCGATATTGATCAGAACGATAAAAGCCACGGCAGCACCCAACGCCGTCATATGCAGGCTGATCTTCCAATAAAAGCTGACAAAAAGACACACGGCGACACAACAGGCTCCCGCAAACATAAAACGGCTCAACATCTGCGCCGAAGGAATCCTCGCAATGGCGACGGCGCACAACGTATAGCAGGCGATCATAGCGAGCAGCGGGATGAAGCGTTCCTTGCGGTCGCTCAAATCCGCATCGCCGATCTTACGATACGACTTGAGCAGTGCGATCACCAAAACCGGAATGATCGTCGTAAAAAGCAGCGTCACCCAAATAAGGTATATCTTGACCTTGAGCGGATAAAGCGAATAGACCGTACCGGCCAGCAATAGCAGCGACACCATATAGAGCGGCACCAGGAACGGATGCAGCACAACGGAAACAGCCTTCGACAAACGCAAATACATCTTCTACGCGATTAAATCTGTTTACGGAGCCGTGCCACCGGAATACTCAACATCTCCCGATACTTGGCCACCGTACGACGTGCGATGCGGTACCCCTTCGAATTGAGGATATCCATCAATGTTTCATCGGTCAGAGGCTTGCGTTTATCCTCCTCGTCGATGCACTGCTGGAGGATATTCTTGATTTCATAGCTCGACACTTCCTCGCCGCTGTCGGTCTGCATCGCCTCCGAGAAGAGCGACTTGAGCAAAATGATGCCGAACTGGGTCTGTACATATTTGCTGTTCACCACGCGCGAAATGGTCGATACGTCCAACCCCGTGCGATCGGCGATATCCTTGAGGATCATCGGCCGCAACTTACTTTTGTTACCGTCCTTGAAATATTCCTGCTGGTAATCGAGAATCTCCTGCATCGTCCGCATCAGCGTATCGTGCCGCTGCTTGATCGCCGAAATGAACCACTTGGCCGAATCGATCTTGCTCTTGACGAACTGAATCGCCTCGCGGTCCTTCTCCTTGACCCGACCGTCGGAATCCACCATGCCCCGCATCATTTCGATATAACGATGATTGATTCTCGCTTCGGGAAGATTACCCGAATTGAGCGTCAGGTCGAAATGCCCTTCGTGGTAATCGAGGATGAAATCCGGCGTCACGTAAGGCGTCGTATCGGCCCCGCCTTCGGAGTAAAGGTTGCCCGGTTTGGGTGAAAGGCGGGTAATCTCTTCGATCGCCTCGCGGAATTCGTCCTCGGAAACCTGAAGCCGGGCCATCAGTTTTTCGTAATGCTTTTTGACAAACTCGTCGAAATAGCACTCCACGATCTTGCGGGCCAGCCGGCGGGAGCGGGTATTAAGATTCTCCTGATCCAATTGCAACAATAAACACTCCTGCAGGTTGCGGGCACCTACACCGGTCGGTTCGAGTTCGTGGATAATCGACAGCAATCGTTCCAAGTGCTCGACCGAAACATCTACGCCCTGCGTGAAGGCGATGTCGTCGGCGATAGCCTCCAAACTCCGGCGCAGATAGCCGTCCTCCTCGATACTGCCGACCAGATAAACGGCCAGACGCATATCCTGCTCCGAGAGATTGCGGTATCCCAACTGTTCGACCAGGTACTCCTGCAACGAACGTCCGCCCGCAAGGGGGGCCTGGCGCGGTTTGTCGTCTTTCGAATAATTGTTGATACGGCTCTTATAGGAAGGAGTTTCGTCTTCCCGGAGGTATTCCTCCACCGAAATCTGCTGCGGCTGCTCGTCCTCCGGAGTATGATCGTCTTCCTCCAACACGATGTTCTCCTCGATCTCCTGCTTGATCCGCTGCTCGAGCTGCATGGTCGGCAACTCCAACAATTTGATCATCTGAATCTGCTGGGGTGATAATTTCTGTTGCAGGGACAATACCTGCTTTTGATTGATCATGCTCATACTTGTCTCCTCCCAATTATTAACTTCGAAATTAGTAATCGGCTTCTTCTTTTGATAAAATAAAATATTGCAGTTCGTGATAAAAGTATTATCAGGAACGGCTGAAAACGGGTTAATAGATAAATGGTCCGGATTTAATTAAAATTCCGCATTCTTGGGCGTACGGGGGAAGGGAATCACATCGCGGATGTTACCCATACCCGTCACGAAGAGCAGCAGGCGCTCGAACCCGAGTCCGAAACCGGAATGAGGAGCCGATCCCCAACGACGGGTGTCGAGATACCACCAGAGTTCTTTCTCGTTCATACCCAGTTCGTGTACACGGGCCGAAAGTTTTTCGTAGTCGGCCTCGCGCTCCGAACCGCCGATAATCTCGCCGATCTTCGGGAACAGCACGTCCATCGCACGGACGGTCTTTCCATCCTCGTTCTGCTTCATGTAGAAAGCCTTGATCTGCTTCGGATAGTTGATAAGGATCACCGGACGCTTGAAGTGCTCCTCGACCAGATAGCGTTCGTGTTCCGACTGCAAGTCGCACCCCCAGTCGCAGGGGAATTCGAACTTGCGGCCCGAAGCCTTGAGAATCTCCACGCCCTCGGTGTAATCCAGCCGCTTGAATTCGTGGTTCAACACGAAGTTGAGCCGCTCGATCAGACCGTTGTCCCACATCTTGTTCATGAACTCCAGATCCTCGCGGCAGTTCTCCAACGCGTAGCGGATCAGGTATTTCAGGAAATCCTCGGCCAGCTCCATGTTGTCCTCCAGCTCGTAAAAGGCCATTTCCGGCTCGATCATCCAGAACTCGGAGAGGTGGCGCGGCGTATTGGAGTTTTCGGCACGGAACGTCGGGCCGAAAGTATAGATCTGCCCCAGCGACAAAGCTCCCAACTCGCCTTCGAGCTGGCCGGACACGGTCAGGCTGCACGGACGGCCGAAAAAGTCCTGCGAATAGTCCACGGCCCCCTCTTCGGTTTTGGGCAGGTTGTTCAGATCGAGCGTCGTCACCTGGAACATCGCCCCGGCGCCTTCGCAGTCCGAAGCGGTGATCAGCGGCGTATGCAGGTAATAGAAACCTTTGTCGTTGAAATATTTATGTATCGCATAGGCCATCGCGTGACGGATGCGGAAAATCGCACCGAACGTGTTGGTACGGGGACGCAGATAAGCGATGTCGCGCAGGAATTCGAGCGAATGTCCCTTCTTCTGCAAAGGATAGGTTTCGGGATCCGCCGTACCGTATATCTCGATCTTCTCGGCCTGCACCTCGACACCCTGTCCCGCACCGCACGAAGCGACCAAGCGTCCGTCCACACGCAGACAGGCTCCGGTAGTCACCTTACGGAGCAGCTCCTCGTCGAATTTCGCCAGATCGACCACAACCTGCATATTCGCCACACACGATCCGTCGTTCAGGGCGATGAAAGCCACGTTCTTATTTCCACGTTTGGTTCTGACCCAACCTTTCACAACGACCTCGGCGTCCGTCGCCGGCGACTGCAGCAATTCTGCGATTCTCAAGCTTTTCATACGTTCGGTAATTTCTTCTTGTTTTTACTCATTCTTAAAGATAGACAAAGATAGGATATATTTGTGATTTGTCAAAAAAAAAGTACCTTTGTCAATCGCATTATAGTACAATTCCGCCATGAAACGAATTTTCCTCGCAATCGCCGTCCTGTGTTATGCCGGGGCCGTTTACGGACAAGACGGGGGACGCATCCACCGTTCCGAATTCGTCCCGTTCGACACCCGCGAAGACGCCGATGCGCTCAACCGGAAAAACACCGACAAATACCTGGTTTTCGCCCCCGGGCTTCTGAACGACGGGGAAGAGGTGCTCGGAATCGGGGATGTGGTCAATCTTCCGAACGGTTGGTTCGACTCGTTCATCTACCTCCATCTCGAAAACACGGGCACGGCCTACACGCTCCGCGTCAATGACCGCACCGTAGCCGTGGTCGAAGACCCTTTCGCTCCGGCCGACTTCGACCTTACCCCCTACGTCAAACAGGGCGATAACATCATTTTACTGGAACTGCACGAAAGTAATACGCCCGAATTGCAAAAAGGTTTCACTCCGACCCCGGTAAAACCGTTTACCAACAGTTATCTTTTCGCCCAGGAGAAACGCAGCATACGCGATTTCAACGTAGCGCTGATCCCCGATTCGACCCGCAAATTCGGCGTGCTCGACCTGGAGGTGATCGTGCAGAACGGCTACAACTACGAGGAACCGATCACCGTCGGGTTCGACATTTACGCCCCCAACGGCAAGCTGCTCGATTTCAGCGTAAACGACATAACCGTTCCCGGACGCTCGCTCGACACGGTACGCTTCTCGCCCTACATTTATCACACCTACGAAAATAGCTGGGGAGCCAAAGGCGCCGCCCCGCTCTACCGGGTCATGCTCTACACCAAACGCAAGGGAGTCTTCAAGGAGTACATCCCCCTCAAAGTAGGATTCGGAAAGACGGAGATGAAAGACGGGAAGATTACCCGTTTCGACAAACCTGTCACGATCGTTTCCGAAAGATACAACGCGGCAGCGGACGCCGCTGCCACGTGCAAAGAACTACTGGCGCTCAAGAAAAAAGGGATCAACACCATCTGGCCCAATGCGCCTCAACCCTACTGGTTTTACAATCTGTGCGACGAACTGGGCCTCTTCGTGATCGATCAGGCCAATATCAACGCTCCGGAAAAGCGCGACGATCGCACCGCAGGCGGCACCCCGAGCAACGATCCGCGTCTTGCGGACGAATATCTCGAACGCGTGCGGAACATGTACTACCGCTCCCGCAACCACACCTGCATCATCGGATTCGCTCTGGGCGGAGAGTCGGGCAACGGATATAATATGTACAAAGCCTATCAGTGGCTCAAATCCGTGGAACCTTCGCGTCCCGTAATCTGCATCGATGCCGACGGAGAGTGGAATACGGACCTGGAAATAGTCCCCTGAAAACCGTAACGTACCCCGGCCGCACATTCGACCGGAAACCGTCATGCCTGTCGGCGAATCGCCGGACGCAGAAACAACCTCTCGCCGCTCCGCCGCCAAAAGCCGCCGGCAGGACGACCATAAACCAACCAACGTGAACATCGAACTGATCGTAATCGGAAAAACGGACTCCAAGGAGATCGAATCGCTGCTGGCCATGTATGCCCGGCGAATCAATTTCTATTGCCGTTTCGCCGTCACGGTCCTGCCCGACGTAAAAAACACCAAGAACCTCTCGGCCAAACAACAGCGCATGACCGAGGGCGCCAGCCTCCTGCGTCAGTTCGGCGACGGGGATTACGTGGTGCTGCTCGACGAACGGGGCGACGAATACCGTTCGATCGACTTCGCCTACTGGCTGCAAAAACGCATGGCGAGCGGCATCCGGCGGCTGGTCATGGTCATCGGCGGCCCCTACGGATTCTCCGACGAGGTATATGCACGAGCCGACGCCAAGCTGTCGCTCTCGAAGATGACCTTCTCGCACCAGATCGTGCGAGCCATCTTCGCCGAACAGATATACCGGGCTTTCACTATCCTGAACAACGAACCCTACCACCACGAATGAGCTGTCCCCCGACAAAACCGGCCATCGCCGTCATTACGCCCAACATCCTGATCGGGCTGGGCCTGCGGACGATTCTCGAAAAGGTAGGTCCTCCGGGAGAGATCGCCGTGTTCGACAGCTTCACCGAATTCATCGCATCCGGACCGGAGCGTTATTTCCACTATTTCGCCGCCATGCAGGTTTTCATGCGCCACCGCACCTTCTTCCTGGAAAACAGTCACAAGACGATCCTGCTGGGCAAAGGGTATTCGGCCCAGTTCGCCCGAATGCGCCAGATCGATATCTTCGGCGGCGAAGAACGACTGGTACACGATCTGCTGTGCCTGCGCAGCGAAGCGCCCCGACCCGACCATGCCCTTCCCCGACAGAACGGCGCTCCGGCCGCCAACCTGCTCTCCGTACGCGAAACGGAAGTGCTGACGCTCATCGCTCAGGGTTTGCTGAACAAACAGATCGCCGACCGGCTGCAAATCGGGCTCACGACCGTCATCTCCCACCGCCGCAACATCATGCAGAAGCTCGGCGTACAGTCCGTCGCCGCACTCGTCATCTGCGCGGTCAGCATGGGCTACGTGGACGAAAGCGACATCCGCACTCCTCATAAATGAGGATTGCAAAAACGATCGGAATATCGTTCCTTTGTCCTCGAACAATCGCGGTAAAAGCGAACGCGGCGCTCCGGCGAAATCGGAGAAAACCGACGGACTCTACGGTCTGCGCCGTTTTTGCCGTTCGAAACGATCCGATGATCCGCCAGGCGATCCATATCATCTTTCTGTCGGCGTGCATACTCCTGCACGCCATGAGCGTATGTGCCGCCCCTGCGTTGCCGGAAGACTCCACTCCGGTACTGGCGGACTCCGTTATCCAGGTGGAAGACATCCAGGTCACGGCCATCAAACAGGGCCTCAACCTGCGCAACCAACCCGTAACGGCTTCCGTAATCGGACGCACGGATCTGGAACGGCGGCACGTCGCAGCCCTGAAAGAGGTTTCGCAGGTGGTTCCTAACTTCCACACCCCGGACTACGGCTCGCGCATGACCTCTTCGATCTACATCCGGGGACTGGGCGCCCGCATCGACCAACCGGTGATGGGGCTCAACATCGACAACATCCCCTACCTGAACAAGGACGCCTACGACTTCGATTTGACGGACATCGAGCGGATCGAAGTGCTGCGCGGCCCCCAGAGCACGCTGTTCGGACGCAACACGATGGGCGGCGTAATAAACGTCTATACCCTGTCGCCCTTCACCTTCGAAGGAGTGCGGCTGGGCATGGAGTACGGCAGCGGCAACACGCAGAAATACCGGATTTCGACCTACTACAAAACCAGCGAACGGGTCGGCTTCTCGGTCGGAGCCTACTATTCCAAGACCGACGGCTTCTTCAAGAACCTCTATACCGGTGAAAAATGCGACTGGGAGAGAAGCGGCGGCGGCCGGTTCAAGGTACAGTACCGCAACCTGCACGGACTTCGTATCGACAACACCTTCTCGTTCGTCAAGCTGGAACAGGGCGGCTACCCTTACGCCTATGCCGAAACCGGCCAGATCGCTTACAACGACCCGAGCGATTACCGCCGCACGAACTTCAACGACGGACTGACGATCCGCTACGAAGGAGAGAAATTCTCCGTAGCGAGCATCACCAGCTATCAGTACCTCGACGACCGGATGAACCTCGACCAGGATTTCCTGCCGCTCTCCTATTTTACACTGACACAGGCCCGCCGGGAGCACGCCGTGACCGAAGACCTCGTGTTCCGCTCCCCCGACGACAAAGCCTACCGCTGGCTCCTCGGTGCCTTCGGCTTCTACCGCCATACCACCATGCACGCACCGGTGCTCTTCAAGGAGGACGGCATCCGCAACCTGATCCTCGATCGTTTCGAACCGCAGGGGATTCACGCCGAATGGGGCGAAGATACGTTCCTGCTCGACAGCCGCTTCCGCACGCCCGACTACGGAGCGGCCCTCTACCACGAATCCACCTACGACGCCGGCCGATGGCGCTTCACGGCAGGCCTGCGCGTTGATTTCGAGGCTTCGAAGCTCCACTACCGAAGCTATGCCGAAGCCACCTACACGACCCAAACACCCGACGGCACGAGCTATCCCCATGCTATTCTGGTCGATCAGCCGGGTACGCTCAAACAATCCTTCACGGAGATACTTCCCAAAATATCGGTGCTCTACCGGATGGGCAGCTCACGGCGTAACACGCTCTACGCCACCGTCAGCAAAGGCTACAAGGCCGGCGGATTCAATACCCAGATGTTCTCGGATGTCCTGCAGCAGCAAGTGATGAAACAGATGGGATTCGGCTCGCTCTACGACGTGGCCGACGTGGTGACCTACAAACCCGAGAAAAGCTGGAACTACGAGGTGGGTGCCCACCTCTCGACCCCTTCGCACAAGGTGCAGGCCGATCTGGCGCTCTTCTACATCGACTGCCGCGACCAGCAGCTCACGGTCTTCCCCGAAGGACAGGTCACGGGCCGTCTGATGACTAACGCCGGCCGCACGCGCAGCTTCGGCGGCGAAGCGTCGCTGCTGGCTACCCTCTGGCGAAACCTCGACCTGCAAGTCGCCTACGGCTACACCCGCGCCACGTTCGTCAAATTCGATACGGGCAAAGCCGACTACGCGGGCAACTTCATCCCCTACGCCCCGCAGCACACGCTCTACGCCGGAGCATCCTATACGCTCCGCACGGGCTGGAACTGTCTCGAATACGTCATCTTCCGAGTGGCTGCCAACGGTGCGGGCCGAATCTACTGGAACGAAGCGAACACCTTCTCGCAACCTTTCTACGCCCTGCTGGAAGCCTCGATTCGCTTCGAACACCGCCACTGGGCCGTCGATGTCTGGGGACGCAACCTGACCGACACCCGCTACGATACATTCTATTTCATGTCGATCGGCAACTCGTTCCTGCAGCGGGGCCGGCCACGCACTTTCGGCGTTTCATTGAGCATCACCCTATAAAATTCCATACTATGAAAAAATTCTTCACGTTTCTCCTCCCCTTCTCCCTGCTCGCCTCGGCTGCTTTGAGCAGTTGCTCGGATGGCTGCACCGGCGATCCCGATCCTACCCCGGAACTCCCCGACGGGTATACGTATGCCACGGAAAACACCTCGATCAACGACGGAACCGTCACGGCCAACATGCTTTTCTTCGGCACCTCGACCGTCACGACGGTCGCCTCGGGCGCCACGTTCACCGACGGGAAAGCTCTCTTCGAACTGGTTGCCGACGGCGAAGGCAAGGTGCGAATCCTGATGCACGAAACCCGCTTCGCCGCCGAAATGCCCGCCCTCGAAATGGAGATACCGGGCATCTCCTACTCAGGCGAGGAAAAAACCATCGACTTGAGCGCCGCCTCGGTCACACCGGAAATCAAGGGCACGCCCTTCGCCAAATACGTAATCACCAATCTCACGGGAAAAGCTGACAGCAAGTACTTAACGATTACCTTCACCTGTGCGGGAGCTTTCGATGTAAACTATCAGGGACGCCTGATTATCGAAAAATAAAATTGTTTCAAAAATTTCGGGCGAAACTCTCAGAAATAATCTTACTATGCTTGATTTGGGCATGGCTCGTATCATCGCTGAATGTATGGATAAATATTATTCAGGTCAAGGAAGTGAAGTTTCAGTCGCAACCCAGAAAGTTGCGCAAGATGATCCCTTACACATCAATAGTCCGGAAGGACAGCCAATGTATGCGTACAAAATCAAGCAGTTCCTTTTAGCTTTCGCTCTCGGCATGACAGTGTCTTCTCCGTGGGATGGTTGTTTCAATGCCAATGGAGGTTATATTGTCGTAAAAAAAGACGGTGATGTCATTGGTTGCATCCATTTTTAAGGAGGGAAAAAGAGTGTTGAATTTACGTGATTATCAGTATTTTGTTTGTTTGTCAAAATCTATAATCAGTTAGTTTCAGCACAAAAAATGCGGATAATGGACGTTGTTTCGTTACTAAATCATTACCCGTGAAAGAGTAATATTTAACATATATGAGAGATGCTATTGCACCGTTTGTCACCGATTTGCGTATCAAGGTCTAACTCGTTGATATTTAACTTTGCAAACAAAAAAAACGAGTATGGCAAGAAGTACATTCAAAGTGCTGTTCTACGTGAACGGCAGCAAGGAGAAAGACGGTATTGTCCCCATCATGGGACGAGTGACAATCAACGGTACTGTGGCGCAGTTCAGTTGCAAGCAGACCATCCCGAAAACCCTTTGGGATGCGAAAGGCAACCGAGCCAAAGGCAAGAGTGCCGAAGCACGGAACGTCAATCTGGCATTGGACAACATCAAGGCGCAAATCATCAAGCACTATCAGCGCATATCCGACCGAGAGGCATACGTAACGGCTGAAATGGTGCGCAATGCCTACCAAGGGGTAGGAAGCGAGTATGAGACACTGATAAAGGCTTTTGACAAGGATTGCGCCAACTTTCTGAAACGTGTCGGTAAAGACCGCAGCATCGGCACGTACAAGGTCATGGTAAGGGCAAGGAACTATGTCGCAGCCTTTATCAAGTCATTCTACAGACGGACGGACATGTCCATGCTGGAACTTACGCCCGACTTCATCAAGGAGTTTGCGGCTTATCTTACGGCTGAACGGGGACTGAAAAACGCCACCATCTGGCTGAACTGCATGTGGCTGAAAGGCGTGGTCATGCGTGCGCACTATAACGGACTGATACCGAGAAATCCGTTTGCGCAGTTCCATATCAGCCCGAATGTTAAGGAACGGGAGTATCTGACAGAGGACGAAATCAAAAGAATCATGGCGCACGAGTTTGACAACCCCACCCTCACATTGGTGCGGGATCTGTTCATTTTCGCCTGCTTCACCGCCTTGTCTTTCGTGGATATGAAAGAACTCACAACGGACGAAATAGTGGAGGTGAACGGTGAGAAATGGATATTGTCGAAACGGCACAAGACAAATGTCCCGTTCCAAGTGAAGCTGCTGGATATTCCCTTGCAGATAATCGAACGGTACAAGTATCTGTCGGAAGACAAGCTGGTTTTCGGGAAAATCAACTATTGGACGATGTGCAAACAACTGAAAAAGGTAATGGCGGAATGCGGAATAGAGAAGCAAATCTCCTACCATTGCGCACGTCATACGTTTGGGACACTGGCTCTTAGCAAGGGGATGCCCATTGAAAGCGTGAGCCGTGTTCTGGGACACACGAACATTGTCACGACTCAAATCTATGCGAAGATAACCACACAGAAACTTGACAATGACCTGACGATGTTCGGCAACAAGCTGAACGCATCGTTCGGAAGTGTAACCCCATAACCAAGCATAGCCATGAAACGAAGCATCATCACAACGGACGGCAACAGCAACATCACCTTGCCGACCGACATTAGCGCAACCGCCATGAGCGAATGGGAACTTTGCGACCTGTTCGGAGTAACCGCCCCGACATTCCGTGCAGGGCTGAAGGCTCTTTGCAAGAGCGGAATTTTAAGGGAATACGGGATAAGGCGAAGCATACGGGTATCCGATAATTGCAGTATGGAGGTTTACAACCTTGAAGCGATAGTTGCCCTCGCTTTCCATATCGGCACATTCGGAGCGGAACGGGTACGCAATGCTGTTCTTGAAAGACTGTACCTGCGAAAAGAGAAAACAAGCATCTTCTTCTCGTTGAATACCAACGGTATATCCAAATCCGAATACTTCTCGTAGCTGAATGCCTGACATTATTCACTCGGTAAGTCAGTAATTCATTAAGTCTGTACGACAGAACGACAGACGCTCTGATTTTTTCTCCCGAAAAGCGTAATCCGACATTTGCTTTTCGGGAGTTTTTCCGTTTGCACAACCCGTTTCCTGCCCCAAACCATTGAAAGTTTTTGTTTCGGGGACTATTTGTCACCATTCTGCCGTGTTTTGCATAACAACCTATCCGATAATTGATTATATTTTTGCAGCTGGTAATTTCCAAACTTAAAACCATTTGATTATGTCAGCTATCGAACAACAGGACAGCCACAGACCGCCATCGGATGGCGGCATGGCAAAGGAAGAATTTATCCGTGTCGGGACAACGCTCTACAAGATTGTGGAGCAACCGAGACTGAACGGAGGGTATGTGAAGAAACGCATCGCATGGAACAACGAGACCCTGCGACAGGATTACGGCAAGGATTACATCGGCGGCGTTCCCAAGTATGACGGCTTCTGCACCGTACCCGAACACATCGGCTACCGCCCAGTGGTCGGCAAGTTCCTTAACCTCTACGAACCGATAGACCACCGACCGCAGGAGGGCGATTTATCGCATATCCAATCTTTGGTACGACACATCTTCGGGGAACAGTACGAGTTGGGGATGGACTATTTGCAACTGCTCTACCTGCAACCGATTCAGAAGTTGCCTATCCTGCTGTTGGTGTCGGAAGAACGCAACACGGGCAAAAGCACCTTCCTGAACTTTCTGAAAGCCCTTTTTCAGAACAATGTGACTTTCAACACCAACGAGGATTTCCGCAGCCAGTTCAATTCCGACTGGGCCGGTAAGCTCCTTATCGTGGTGGATGAGGTGCTGCTCAACCGCAGGGAGGATAGCGAGCGGTTGAAGAACCTCAGCACCACACTTTCCTATAAGGTGGAAGCCAAAGGCAAAGACCGTGACGAGATTGCGTTCTTCGCCAAATTCGTGCTGTGTTCCAACAACGAGTATCTGCCCGTAATCATAGACGCAGGGGAAACACGCTATTGGGTGCGCAAGATAGACCGCTTGCAGTCGGATGACACCGACTTCCTGCAAAAGCTGAAAGCGGAGATACCCGCCTTTCTTCATTTCCTGCAACACAGAACACTATCCACCGAAAAGGAAAGCCGTATGTGGTTTGCTCCATCGCTGTTGCATACCGAAGCCTTGCAGAAGATAATCCGCAGCAACCGTAACCGACTGGAGATAGAGATGCACGAGCTGATACTTGACATCATGGATAGTGTCGGCACGGACACATTCTCGTTCTGCTACAACGACATTCTTCTGTTGCTGGTACACTCGCAGGTAAAAGTGGAGAAGCACCAAGTCCGAAAGGTGTTGCAGGAGTGTTGGAAACTTACGCCTGCACCCAACGGACTGACCTATACCACCTACCAATTCAACTACAATCGGGAGTGTCGGTATGAGCCTGTAAAACGGGTCGGTCGTTTCTATTCTGTCACGAGGGAACAACTTGAATCCCTGTAATATCATTCTTTTTTTTGTTGAATTGATGAATAAGGATATAACTATGCTGACAATAAACAATATACACTCTCAACAAAATCTCAACAATCGAAAAGAGAAGTTGAGAGAGGAACAGCACCCGATTGTTGATTTCTCTTTTGGCGAGTGGTTTGTTGAGAAGATGTTGAGCAAATATCTTTCTGTAAATAAATGTGTTATATAAGCCATTCAACAAATCAACGTTTTTACAATCATCATCAAATCTATAGAATATCATGAACATACAAGAAGTTAAACAAATCAGAATCGCAGACTATCTGCAAAGTTTGGGTTACACGCCCGTCAAGCAACAGGGCAGCAGCTTTTGGTACAAATCACCGCTGAGAGAGGAAACGGACGCATCTTTCAAGGTAAACACAGAACTCAACAAATGGTACGATTTTGGACTTGGCAAGGGCGGTAACATCATCGCATTGGCAGCGGAACTCTACCATACGGAAGATGTAACCTGCCTGTTGAAGCGCATAGAGGAACGGACACCATACATCCGCCCTGCATCGTTTTCTTTTGGCAAGCAGCAATCCGACAACCGCACTTATCGGGTATTAAGAGTTGGCGAGCTGTCATCACCTGCGCTCATTGCCTATCTGCAAGAAAGGGGGATAGACATTGAACTCGCCAAAAGGGAGTGTAAGGAACTGCGGTTTGAGAATGCCGACAAACCCTATTTCGCCATCGGCTTCCCGAATATGGCAAGAGGGTATGAAGTGCGTAATAGATACTTCAAGGGATGTGTCGCCCCGAAGGACATCACCCATATCCGACAGCAAAAAGAGCCACGAACCGTCTGTTATCTTTTCGAGGGCTTCATGGATTATCTCTCGTTCCTGACCATCCGAGTAAAGAACAATCCGCAACACCCACGATTGAATGCACAGGATTACGTCATTCTCAACTCCGTTTCCAACCTCTCGAAAGCGGAAAGCATATTGGCAACCTATACCCGAATCGGCTGTTTCCTTGACAATGACACAGCAGGACGGAACGCATACGCCAACCTGCAACGGATGTTGGGTGACCGCTTGCAGGATATGTCGGTTCACTATGCAGGGTATAATGACTTGAACGAGTACCTGTGCAAAAAACTCTTGTCCCAATCGACAGAGCCGATAAAGGAGGAGAAGCAAGTACAATCCGCAAGGCGGATGATGCAGCCACCGAAAAAGAAAGGGCTGAAAATATAGAGGGGAACAGGTTCGCTTTCCCAAGGGTATTTAGACAGAAATACCATAGCTCAATAGGGCGTTTTCTTCACGCATTACACGGTAATGCTAAAAACTCCCTATCGAGCCAAAGGGAAATCCCTTTGGAAACCCTGAGAGCCAATGCCACAGGCAGAGAATACACTCATAACAATAACCGTAAAAATCAAACTACATGGGATATTTTTCATTGGACATAAAGAAAGCAAAAGGTTCATCGGACACCGTACAATCCGACCATATAGAGAGAAGAATCATACCTAAAAACGCAGACCCGACAAGAACGCATCTGAACAGGGTACTTATAGAATACCCCGATGGCGTTCATGGCAGGGATGAAGCGATTGCCCACAGGCTGAACACGGCAGGCATCAAGCGGAAGATTACACATGACCAAGTCCGTGTAGTCCGAGTGGTTCTGTCGGGAACACATGAGGACATGATGGACATACAGGAAAACGGAAGACTTGACGAATGGTGCAGCGACAGCATCCAATGGCTGCAAGCCACATTCGGCAGGGAGAACGTGGTTGCCGCCCATCTTCACATGGACGAGAAGACACCGCATATCCATGCAGCCATTGTTCCCATCGTGACAGGTGAAAGGCGCAAAGCCAAGAAAGAGCAGGAAGACGGCAAACGGAAGTATCACAAGAAAGCAAATACCGTCCGTTTGTGTGCCGATGACCTGTTCAACCGTCAGACCTTGATTGCGTACCACGACAATTATGCAAGGGTTATGGCTAAATACGGATTACAGCGAGGTGTGCGAGGTTCCGAAGCACGGCACACCACCACGACACAGTATTATCGGGACATACAGAAAAAGAACGCTGCCCTTGATGCAGAAAACAAGCGGTTACAGGAGCAGAAAACCGAAACCGAACAGGAACTCAGACAAGCCAAGAAAGAGGTACAGACCGAGAAACTGAAAGGTGCAGCCACCACCGCAGCGACCAACATAGCTGAAAGTGTCGGTTCTCTTTTCGGGAGCAACAAGGTCAAGACTTTGGAAAGGGAGAACACCGCCCTGTATCGGGAAGTTGCCACCCATGAGGAAACCATTGAGATACTGCAAAACCGCATACACACGATGCAAACCGAGCACAACCGCCAGTTGTTGGAAATACAGCAGAATCACCGTAAGGAGATGGCGGAAAAAAGTGTCAGACACAAAGATGAAGTATCAGGTTTGAAACGCATTATCGAAAAGCTGTGTGCATGGTTTCCTATGGCAAAGGAAATTATGAGAATAGAGAGCCTGTGCCGCCTTGTCGGGTTCAATGAAAGGCAGACCACGACATTGACTTATGGTAAGCCTTTGATATACGAGGGCAAACTTTATTCGGAGGAACATAATCGGAGTTTTACGACAGAAAGAGCAGGCTTTCAAGTGGTGAAAGACCCTGCGGACAAGTCTAAACTGACACTCGTAATCAACCGCCAGCCCATAGGCGAATGGTTCAGGGAACAGTTCGACAGGCTACGGCAGAGCATACGACAGCCAATTCAACCACAAAGGAAAAGTAGAGGAATTACATAAGTAGTTAAAACAGATTGCAATAAGCCTCCGATAATCGTATTTCCCTATCAGAGGCTTATTGCTGTTTAGATTTAGTTACGTTTCATAAATCATGATTTTTGTTTTTGATTGTCGACCTTTCTAAGTTGTGGAAGACATAAGGCTATTATAGCGAGAAGCAGAATAGCCATACCTGAGAACAAAAACCAACGGTTTACCCCGATTTGGTCTGCAAATGCACCCGACACTACCAACCCAAGCGGCATGGCAAACGACATGATGCTGCCAAGAAGTCCGAAAACACGCCCTAAATACTCGGGTTGTATCTGTTCTTGAAATAGCGCGGTCTGTACTCCATTATAGAATGGGGCAGAAAAGCCCATCAACGTACAACATATCGCAAATATCATAAAACCATTGGTTGGTAGCAAGCCGGAAACAGTCAATGACACTCCCATAAGAAAGATAGAGCCGATGATATTTGCCATGCGCTTTTTGAAACCTCCCCATGCGCCCAATAGAAGTCCGCCCAACAACATACCAACTGCAAAAACAATTTCCACCACGGAAGCATGCAAGGTACTTCCCTCGAAATAATTCATACTCATCAGCGGAAATAGCGCATTGATTGGCATATAAATGAACATATTGATTGCTCCTATCCAAAGCAATGTGAAAAGAGCTTTATTTTGTCGTATTGCGTTATAGCCAATGCGCAGTTCGGTGAAAAAGTTTTCTTGCTGCAGCGCTTCAATCGGTTGTTTTGGGATGTGAACCATTGCAACAGTGATACAGGCAATTATTGCTCCGAATACGTCAAGGGCAACCGCAGAATTCAACCCCCATTTTGCATAGAGAAAAGCGGCAATTGCCGGACTTAGGATGAAACTTGCCGATTGGATGGACTGGGTGTAGCCGGCACATTTGACTAACTGTTCTTCAGGCACTAAAAGAGGTGTTACCGCACTTAACGCAGGGGAATGGAATGCAGTGCCAACGCTTCTAATGAAGAGGATGAGCATTACTATCCATACAGGTAGTTCCGCTGACAGGGAAATTACGGTAAGTACCAGTCCAGCACAAGCTATGATGACATCTGCACCAATCATGACCATTTTCCGGTTCCAGCGGTCAACAAGTACTCCGATTGCAGAACCTAAAACCGCTTGAGGTAGAAACCCAACCAAGGTCGCCATTGACAACACCATCGCAGACCCTGTTGTATTTGTCAGATGCCAGATGATGGCCATTTGAAGAACCCCACTTGTTATCAGGGACACAGCTTGCCCCGCCCATATTGTATAGAAATCTTGTTTCCAATTTCTGATTTTTTCCATTTGAATTTTTCCTTTTATCTTTTGAATGTTTCTTGATTTTATAGCACAAAAAATCTCTCGACAAGCCTGAAATAGCATGCCGGATTACAAAGACAATGACATTCAAATCGAATTAATTAGATTTGAATGTGGAAAAATTACCAAGGTTTATGATATGCAATATTAACGGTGTTTTTACCTGTTAATATTGTACAATTGTTCATAATCATATTGAAAACCACTATATATGTTGCGACTTATCTTAATTGGGATGGTATTATATGCACACCGAATCCGCTGCAAAGTTACAATAAATTATTCGATTTTTGCACTAACTAAAGTAAAGAATTTCAATGCTTCCTGAATTTTGCCTTTCCTTTTTTATCCAAATCTGCAAAAAATAACGGCATAAGCAAATAGGTATATATCGAAAGGCAAAAAATGGCGAATACTGTTTGTATTGGATACTATATCAAAGATTTGTCGTATCTTTGCACCTGAAAGAGTTATTTGATAGTAAAACACCGCAAAACGCTGAAAATCGCACGGTTTCCTAGTCGTTACCATTACTTTTCAGATACTCCGTTAAATGTTTATTCATCAAACGGTTAGACGAAACCGTTCAGAATTTAAAATACGATGCAAATATGCATTATGCTACAACAGCTTTTTCTTCGGCTGTTTTTCAGGAGATATGCCATAAAAACAATATTCCCTATCAAAAAGCAGCCGCAAACTCTGACTTAAGAACAGGAGGAACAATAAGTGCCTTTATGCAAACGCAAGTAGAAATGAACTGCGTAGAAGTAGGGATTCCCACTTGGGCTGTGCATTCTGCATACGAAAGCTGTGGCACAAAAGATTTCTATAATTTGATTCGCTCACTGATTTCTTTTTGGAATCAGATAAAAGAATAAGGTTAATTGTCCTTCCCTGAAATAGGACAAATCATTTAATTTTTTTGATTATGAATTTCAAATTGACTAACCTGTCAGCCATTAATCAAAAGTATGGCAAGACAATGGAACAGCTGAAAGGCTCGATTTGGGAAGTATGCGCAAACAGTTGCGGATGCTCAGGTGATTGCGGTTCTAACTGGATGCGCAGTTAAACGGTTCCAGCACCAAGCTAATTAAAGGGGGATGTCAAAACCAAAATGGTTTATCACATCATAAATGTTTAGACACCCCCCTTAATAAAGTAATCTTTTATAAGTGATTAATAATATGGAAACCGATATACCAATCGGAGCAATTATCCCCCCATTCCACTCTCCATAAAAAAACAGGAAATCTTCCGGGCCAATTAATATGATTTTCCAAATAAATTCATTATATTTGCAATAATCCTATGGCGACAACCTTAAAACAATATAATCATGAAAAAGATTCTATTACTATTGGTTTTATGCCTCAATATAAGTATTGTTCTCGGGCAGGAGTACAAGGCATGGGAGAAGCATGATATAGAAGGTATTTATATCATGGCAAAATCTAAAGACGAAGCAAAGAATTATAATAATGTGCTCAGAGAAGGAGCCGATTATTATATTCCCACCGAACAAGAAGACCAAGTGTTGTTCATCAGAGTCAGCAAAAGAATCACTCCGAAACTTTATAAACTAAAGGATGGAGAAATGTATATTCTGTTCAGCTTCCCGCCCTTTCTTTTTGATTCTGACGAAGGAATGATGGAAATAAAAGGGAATAAAGGGATATTTTATAAAAAGCCTGCACTGTAAAAACCGATATATGATTTTCAATCATTATCTTTACAGGGTTCAAAAACTCCGTGAATATGAATTTATTAAATAAGTTCATACAAAGGATATGCTCGATACCCCGATATGGTCGCTCTAGTGCGGCCGGCACAAAATGAAGAGGAGAAAGTTTTAAAAAAACGATTCACCGAAATGGCAGTCCTCAGCTTCAGTGTGGCAGCTGTGAGTTTCTTAATCGGCTATGCCCTGAAAACAGTTACAGGAATAAAAGCTTAAGTAAGCTGCATCAGTTTACAATCTTTTTCCCATAATTTTCATATATATCTTAAAAAACATAGAATTCCACTGCACTATCCGAATTATTATACTAATTTTGAACAAATTTCTAACCTTAAGAACAAAACTTAATATGCAAAAATTAGCATTCAGTCTATTACTATGCTGCTTTACATTACAAAGCTATGCAAAAGTAGAACCTCTGAAAGGCTTTCATTATGCCTCGGAACAAGCTCCAAAAGGGAATGAATGGGAATCCCCTGAAAATCTGGCGCTGAACAAAGAACAACCTCATGCCTATTTCTTCTCTTTCCAAGATAAGGCAAGTGCCCGGAAAGTATTGCCGGAAAACAGTGCTTACTGGCAATCACTGAATGGAGACTGGAAATTCAATTGGGTTCCAAATCCCGAAGAACGGCCCAAAGACTTTTACAAAACAGAATTTGATGTCTCTGGATGGGATAATATTCCGGTTCCTTCAAGCTGGAATATTTATGGTATCCAAAAAGACGGAACACAAAAGTACGGAACTCCTATTTATGTGAACCAACCGGTTATTTTTCAACACAAAGTAGCTGTGGATGACTGGCGCGGAGGTGTGATGCGTACACCGCCCAGCAATTGGACTACTTTCAAGGCCCGTAATGAAGTAGGCTCTTACCGCCGCGAATTTACGATTCCCGAAGATTGGGACGGAAAAGAAATCTTCATCAACTTTGATGGTGTGGATTCATTCTTCTATCTTTGGATAAACGGCCAATATGTAGGTTTCTCAAAGAACTCACGCAACACTGCCAGTTTCAATATCACCAAATATCTGGTGAAAGGCACTAACGTGGTAGCCGTTGAAGTATACCGCAGTTCGGACGGTTCTTTCCTCGAAGCTCAGGATATGTTCCGTTTACCGGGTATTTATCGCACAGTTGCTTTGCAGGCTGTACCTCAGTTGCATGTACGCGACTTGGTTGTAACTCCTGACTTGGACGCAACTTATACCGACGGTGAACTAAAAATCAATGCAGATATCCGCAACCTCGGAAAGAAAGCTGCCAAAGGCTATTCTATGGTATATTCATTGTATGCCAACCAGCTGTATTCCGATGACAATACCGAAGTGAACAATGCCGGCATCTCGACTCCGGTAGCTGTGGTGGAAGCCGGTCAGGAAGTAACAGCCGAAACTACTCTGAAAGTACAGAAGCCCAATAAATGGTCGGCTGAAAAACCATACCTCTATACATTGGTGGGAGAACTGAAAGATAAAAAAGGACGTACACTCGAAACTGTTTCTACTCATATCGGTTTCCGTAAAGTGGAAATCAAAGATACTCCCGCATCGGAAGATGAATTCGGATTGGCCGGACGTTACTATTATGTAAACGGTAAAACGGTAAAACTGAAAGGTGTCAACCGTCATGAAACCAATCCGGGTGTGGGACATGCCATCACCCGCAAAATGATGGAAAACGAAATCATGATGATGAAACGTGCCAATATCAACCATGTACGTAATTCTCACTATCCGGATGATCCGTATTGGTATTATCTGTGTAACAAATACGGTATTTACCTGGAAGATGAAGCCAATATCGAATCACACGAATATTATTACGGAAAGGCATCTTTGTCTCATCCTATCGAATGGAAAAATGCTCATGTGGCACGTGTGATGGAAATGGTTCATGCCAATATCAACAATCCATCCATCGTTATCTGGTCATTAGGAAATGAAGCCGGCCCGGGTCAAAACTTCGTAGCAGCATACGATGCATTGAAAGTTGCCGACAAATCTCGCCCTGTTCAATATGAACGTAACAACGACATTGTAGACATGGGTTCTAACCAGTATCCTTCCATTTCATGGGTACGTGGCGCTGTGAAAGGGGATTATGACATCAAATATCCTTTCCACATCTCGGAATATGCACACTCTATGGGTAATGCTTGCGGTAACTTGATTGATTACTGGGATGCTATCGAATCTACCAACTTCTTCTGCGGTGGTGCCATCTGGGATTGGGTAGACCAGGCTATGTACAATTACACCAAAGATGGCAAACGTTATCTGGCATACGGTGGTGACTTCGGCGATACTCCAAACGACGGACAATTTGTAATGAATGGTATCGTGTTTGCCGACCTGGAACCGAAACCACAATATTTTGAGACCAAGAAAGTATACCAGCATATCGGCGTAAAAGCTATTGATGAAAAGCAAGGCCGCTTCGAAATCTTCAATAAGTACTATTTTAAAGATCTCTCGGAATATGAAATCAGATGGGCTTTGTATGAAAACGGCAAAGAAGCAGAAAACGGTGTTCTAAATACTGAAAATATCGCTCCGCGTACCCGCCTTCAGGTTACAATACCTTACAGATATAATAATCTGAAAGCAAATGCCGAATACTTTGTGAAGGTTCAGTTTGTATTGAGAAACAATATGCCATGGGCTGAAAAGGGCTATGTTATGGCTGAAGAACAGCTTCCCGTTAAAACTGCCACAGGTATAGCTCCTATCAATGAAGTAACGGACGGAAACGGAAAGCCTGTAATGGCAAAACAGTCAGATCCGCGTTTCTCTACCATCAAGGGTGAAAACTTTGAAGCTAAGTTTGACAACGAAACCGGAACTATTTACAGTTTGAACTACGGTGGTGAAACCATTATCGCTGACGGAAACGGTCCGAAACTTGATGCTATGCGTGCTTTCACCAACAATGACAACTGGTTCTATGCCAACTGGTTTGAATGTGGTTTGCACAATTTGAGACATCAAGTCACAGCTTCTAAAGTTATCAATAGAAAAGACGGTGCTATTGTATTGTTCTACACTGTGGAATCTCAGGCTCCTAATGGCGCCAAGATTCTTGGCGGAACTTCAAGCGGCAAAAACAGTATCAAAGAATTGACCGAAAAACCGTTTGGTGAAGACGACTTCAAATTCACTACCAATCAGGTATGGACAGTTTACCGCGACGGTTCTATTGAATTGCAGGCAAGCATCACTTCCAATCGTCCCAGTCTGGTATTACCACGTTTGGGATATGTAATGAAAGTGCCTCAACGCTATGAAAATTATACATACTATGGCCGTGGTCCGATTGGAAACTATCCTGACCGCAAAGTAGGACAGTTTATCGAAATACACAAATCTACTGTTGCCGACCAATTTGTCAACTTCCCGAAACCTCAGGATATGGGCAATCACGAAGATGTACGCTGGTGTGCACTGACTGACAAAGCCGGCAAGGGAGCCATCTTTATTGCCACAAACCGATTGTCGACTTCTGCTTTGCAGTATTCAGCACTCGACATGATATTGGCAGGACATCCTTATCAGTTGCCGAAAGCCGGCGATACTTATCTGCATCTCGACCTCGCCGTGACCGGTTTGGGTGGTAACAGTTGCGGACAGGGTGGCCCGTTGATGCATGACCGCGTATTTGCCGGACAAAATAATATCGGTTTCATCATTCGCCCCGCTGCACAGGATTTATCGGCTGCTGCACAAGTAGCTCCTGCCGGTGATATTCCTTTGACCATCACTCGCGGTCGCACAGGTATGGTAGAGCTTTCTTCCATCGACAAAGATGCTGCTATCCTTTATACTATCAACAAAGGAAAGAAGGCTAAGCAGTATACCGAACCGATTTCAATGCGTAACGGAGGTACAGTTACAGCTTGGTTTGCCAATAATCCTTCTATCAAGACTACCACAACCTTCAAGAAATTGGAAACCATCCAGACTGAAGTAATCTACGCCAGCAGTGAAGAAGTGGGCGATGGAGATGCCAAGAATCTGGTGGACGGTGACCCTGCTACATATTGGCACAGTATGTACTCTGTAACCGTAGCCAAATATCCTCATTGGGTAGACCTTGATGCCGGTGAAGTAAAAACAATCAAAGGATTTACTTACATGCCTCGTCAGGACAGCTATAACGGTAATGTCAAAGAATACACTATCCACGTAAGCATGGATGGCAAGAATTGGGGTGAACCGGTTCAGAAAGGAAAGTTCGCCGGCAACAGAGATGAAAAGAAAGTCATCTTCAGCCAACCGGTGAAAGGACGCTATATCCGGTTTACTGCATTGAGCGAACAGTATGGACAAGATTATGCATCGGGTGCTGAACTTACCATCCTAGCTGAATAACAAATTACGTTCCGATTAATAAAGAAAGAGATGTGTCAAAATGAAAAATTGTTTCAGTTTTGGCACATCTCTCTTTTTTGATTAACTTCATATCTATTCTACGTAAACGAATTGGTACAGTTCAACCGATTATCTACATTGGCAGGGTACCTACTTAAACAAATAAAAATGAAAACACACATCATTATACTATGGATTACCGCTTTTGGAATGACAGCCTGCCATTCCCGTCCGCAAGCTGATACCGCTGAGGAGACAATCCCACAAGATACCATAGCGATACTGGACTTTGCTTCAGCAATCAACAAAGAAGTTCCAGATACGTTCACATGGAATAGTGTGGCAAAGAAGGTTACTTATATCCCCCTCTCCTCCTCCCATCTTATGGACGGACACCCCGCGATAAACTATCTTGGTGACGATATGTGCATCCTTTCGGAAGGGAAGGAACAATGGATACATCGTGTAGATTTCAAAGGCAGCTTTTTAAGCAGTTTCCGACATATCGGAAACGGTCCCGGAGAATATGTTTACCTATCTTCCGTGGTCTATCACCCGAAAGACTCCACTATTCGCGTTTTTGATAACGGAAGCCATAAATACATTATATATAGTAAGGAAGGAAAACTGTTCCGTGAGATTAATTTGGTCGACTCCGAGTTGAACTACCTGCTGCATGCGGAAGGAGACACTTACTTTTGTAGTGGCAGCTTCAGCAATGGAAAATCGGAAATCATCGTATCGGACACGGCACTGCGAGTGAAGTCTTCCATTCTGCCCTTTGACCCAACTGACGATTACGTCACACGGGGAGGCATCATGCTGACAACAAGCGTACAGCGGTGTGGCCCCAAACTTTGCCTGTTCAATCATATTTATAGCGACAGTGTTTTCCTGCTGACTCCTGACGGGCTGAAACCGGAATTTATTCTGCGCAAAGGCAAGTATGCACCGTCTCTGGACGACGTAAAGCAGTTTATGAAGTGGAATAAAAATGATTCTTTCGCCAAAGGCTTCTCCATCAAGACTTTTCCCGGATATTACCTCGTGCAGTACTCGTACAAAGACAAGTTTTTCGGCGAGATATGGAGCAAAGAGACCAACCAGATTGTTTCAAGAACTGTCCTGACCCGACCCGATATGTTTTCATCATACAGGGGAATCCCCTATCGTTTCCCTTCGGGCACAACCATCAAACTATTGCCGGCCTATATCAATGGAAACAAAATAGCTTTCTTTATTCCGGCAGACGAAGCGGCAGGCGAAATTCCGGGCGTAAAGATAAGCGAGGATGATAATCCGATAGTGATGATATTGGAACTATAATGATTCGCTTTCCATCGGCTTAACGTGAGGACGCATCGTTGATGGCTGCCTCCAACTCATCATAACCGGCCAAAGGATTGTCGGTAAAGACACTTCGGATGGTCAATTCCGCATCAACCACATAGATACGCGGTATGCCCGACTTGGCAAAGAGATGGTAAACCGTCCGGTCTTCCTGAGCGGCATAAGGAAACGTGAAATGCTGCTCCTGCCAATAACCGGCAACAGACGCGGCATCTTCCGCCCGGCTGATGGCTATCAAAGGCATGTGTGGATGATGCTCATAGATTTGTTGTATCACGGGAAGTTCCCGGCGGCAATCTTTGCAACCGGTGTTAAAGAACACGATGAAGGAAACCTTCCCCCTCAAACTTTCATGGGTCACTACCCTTCCGTCATTCATGGTGACGCTGAACACAGGCAACTTGTCTCCTGCAACCAACTCTATACTTCCTGTATCGGAATCATCACCGTCCGAAATACAAGAAACCATCGCCATACAACTGCACAACGCTATAAAGAATACACTATTTATCAACTTTTTCATCGATTTTCTTTTATGCAAAGATAAAAGGTTTTTCATGAAATCACTACTTTTGCATCATGAAACAAGAATTGAAAGAAAATACAGGACTCCCCTCTTCTCTATTATGGATACTTGCCATCATTGCCGGTATCTCCGTTGCCAATTTATATTATAACCAGCCTTTACTGAATCTCATCAGTCATGATTTGAAAGTGTCCGAATTCTCTGCCAACCTGATTGCCATGACTACCCAAATAGGTTATGCACTCGGATTATTATTCATCATACCATTAGGCGATTTATATAAAAGAAAAACAATTATTCTCATCAATTTCTCGATACTGGTCGTGTCATTACTCACCATTGCCACAGCCCCGAATATCTATATCATTTTGCTTGCTTCACTACTGACCGGTATATGCTCTGTGATGCCTCAGATTTTTGTTCCCATTGCCGCACAATTCTCTACTCCTGAAACCAAAGGAAAAAATGTGGGAATGATTATCTCCGGACTGCTGACCGGAATTCTAGCTTCGCGGGTCGTGAGCGGCATCGCCGGTGAATATATGGGTTGGAGATTCATTTTCTATGTCGCAGCTGTGTTAATGGTAGTTTGTGTCATTATCATTATGCGAATATTGCCCGATATTCCTTCCAACTTCAGAGGCAAATACAGCGACTTGATGAAATCACTTCTCTCCTTGGTGACGGATTATCCGCAGCTGCGCATCTCGTCCCTCCGTGCCGGCATAGCATTCGGCTCTTTTTTGGCTTTATGGAGTTCATTGGCTTTCAAGATGGAGCAAGCCCCTTTCTTTGCCGGCAACAATGTAATAGGCTTGTTGGGTTTATGTGGCATTATGGGAGCTTTGACGGCCTCTTTTATCGGCCGGTATGTGCATATCCTGGGGGTAAAACGACTGAACTATATCGGTTGCAGCCTCTTGTTTATTGCATGGCTTTCACTCTATATCGGACAAAATTCGTATGCAGGCATTATCTCCGGCATCTTACTGATAGATATAGGTATGCAATGTATCCAGCTCAGTAATCAAACTACAATTTTCGCACTCAATCCTAAGGCTTCCAACAGAATCAATACCATCTTTATGACTACCTATTTTGCAGGCGGTTCATTGGGGACTTTCCTTGCCGGAACGTTTTGGCATTGGTTTGGATGGAGTGGAGTGGTAGGAACAGGCATTGCATTGACTGCCTGCTCACTGGTCATCAATATCAGAGCAAAAAAATAAATCAGGAATCCATATCACTCAAGTGAATTTCCAATGCCTTGACCGAGATATAAATCTCACGGACAGAAATGCCCAACGATATAATGAGTAATATAAGTGCCAAACCAAAAATATAAACCGACACCATATACAACTGTATATACATTAAAAACATACTCACCACACATAATAACAAACTGCCAATACCGGTTACTTGCATAGCACGGGTCAGATAAAGACGTTTTCGCAAATTAATGATTTGAGCGGCCGTGACTGCCGAATGATTCTCACGATACTGGTCTTTCAACGTGCGGACAAGTTGGGCATACGACAAAAAACGATTGGTATATGCCAACATTATCAATGATATGGCAGAGAACAGCAAAGCCGGAGTGGTTAAATCTATTTCCATTTTTCAATATTTCAAAGTTTGTATGATGCAAAGTAAAGCAAAAACGGATATCTTTGCAATGAAACCAAATAAATAATAGAATGCAAAAAGCAAACTTGTACATAAAAGACTGGCTGTCTATCCATCCATATACCCGACAGCAGCCCTCTGACAACTATTTTGTGCAACTGGCAAACCGCCTTTTCCATATTTGTCCTTTAAATGAAATACCCGAGGCATTTAAAAAGAAAATCTGTCTGTATACCGCAGCCTACCTGGAAGATGTCATTTCGGGACTGGGACTTTGGCAGTCTTTCGTCAACAAACATTCGGAACTTTACGGAACCGCACTCCCCTTCTATACGATAAATCCCGGTTATATCAAAGATGAAATCAATGAAGAGGATATACGTTTCATTATCTGGAACACGCTTCAGAAAGCTCCCTACCCACATTCTTACATTCATCCGATGACAACTTCTATCCGGCAAACCGCCAAGATGTTCTTCGAGATATTGGATGAAGAATACGAAACAGCACCTGCGAATGATGCATTGACGGAGTATTTTATGAAATTCAGAGACAGAACTGAAGCTGAGCACAAACTATTATGGCTGTTCGGACACAATTATCTCACCGAACCCTCTGTACAGGAGTACATCGCACAAGTAACAGCTTCCGATAAATACATCATTCCCTGTGGCCCGATGGCACTCTTTTTATATGAATGGATTGATTTATTAACCGGTCATCAAACCGAAAACTGGCAGCAGATAGAGGGGCTTTACCCTGATATTCCAACCTTGTCGGATGAGATGAAGCAACGAAACCAAACCACTTACGAACTTTTTACCAAAGGTACAAAAGGAGCACAGATAATATACTTGAACGGCTATAAAGAACTGCATCATTTCCTGACTCAAGTATTGCAATGGCCGGATGACGACAATCATACACTCCCACAAATGAAAGGAAACCGGAACTTCATCATGATGGTCAATCCGGAAAAAGGTATTCTATTAGCCAATGATATATGCGAATGCATCACCGACCCATTAAACAACCTATACAACCGGGAAGTTGCTGTCAAAGAAGCCTTTAATCTGCTGACAGTGCCAACTAAATGTCCACCGGATTTGCTAGAATATCTAATCAGCCACCATTACATTCCTGATGCACAGTTACCGGAATATGGAGAGAAAGAATTAGTGGAAAAGAATGCTGACTTTATAGCTCGTCATGCACTATTGTATTACTATAGGGGAGATTAACTTCTCCCCCTCCCATTTCTATCAGGAAGCAACCACTTCATTTACCAACGGTCTGCCTTCTGCAAAGTCTTTGACATTCTGTAAGGTAGTATGTGCAATATTTGCCATCGCTTCTTTAGTAAAGAAAGCCTGATGCGAAGTAACAATCACATTATTGAAAGACAACAAACGGGCTAACGTATCATCATCAATGATTTTATCCGATTTGTCTTCATAAAAGTACTGCCCTTCTTCCTCATATACATCCAATCCGGCATATCCCACTTTCTTTGTTTTCAATCCTTCAATCAGTGCATTGGTATGAATCAACCGGCCGCGTCCTGTATTGATAATCATCACCCCATCTTTCATCTTGCTGATGGAATAATCATTAATCAGATACTTGGTCTGCTCCGTGAGCGGACAATGTAAAGAGATAATATCAGAACTGTGATAAAGCTCCTCCAACGAGCAATACACCACCTGATGCTCACGGGCAAAATTATAATCGGGGTAAAGATCATAAGCCAATATATTCATCCCGAACCCACGGAGAATCTGAATCAATATCTTTGCAATCTTGCCGGTGCCGATAATGCCGGCAGTCTTGCCATGCATATCAAATCCCATCAACCCATGCAATGAAAAGTTTCCATCGCGGGTGCGCATCGTTGCACGAGGTATCTTGCGATTGAGCGAAAGCATCAATGCCACCGTAAATTCGGCAACGGCATAGGGTGAATAAGCCGGAACACGCACCACTTTCATACGGCCGACCGTAGCAGTCAAATCTACATTATTATATCCGGCACATCTCAAAGCCAGCAGTTTAACGCCATTATCCGCCATTGCCCGGATAACCTCGGCATCAGCCGTGTCGTTTACGAAGATGCAGACTACATCCACTCCTTTGGTCAACACCACATTATTCATATTCAGATGGCCCTTATAGAATTTTATATCAAAGCCAAATTTCTCATTAGCCTCCGTAAACGAGCGTTCGTCGTAGGGTTTCGTGTCGTAAAAAGCAATTTTGTAAGCCATAATTTTTCTATTTACTATTTAGTATAATAACAAAAATGGCACGTGTTGGGTTCAATTTACAAGTTTATAGTTTCTTTAGCTCCTTATACAAGCGCTGTATAGGCAAGCCCATCACATTAAAATAACTACCTGTAATGCCTTCCACTCCCACAAAACCAATCCATTCCTGAATGCCATAAGAACCGGCTTTATCCATCGGCTTATACTTCTGTACATAATAATCTATTTCCTCTTCTGTCAATTCGGCAAAAGTAACATCAGTAACAGTAGCAAAGCTTTTCTGAAATTCGGTTGTGGTAAGACACACTCCGGTTATCACTTGATGAGTTTTCCCTGAAAGGCAACGAAGCATACGCCTGGCATCCTCTTCATCTTCAGGCTTTCCCATAACCAAACCATCTAGCCACACAATTGTATCTGCGGTAATAATCAACTCATCCGAATGCATGGTTTGCCGATAAGCATCCGCCTTTTCACAAGCTATAAAGACGGGGATTTCTTCTCCAGAAAGAGTATCGGGATATGATTCTTCTATGCCGGGTAAGGTTTTTACTTCATAACAAATTCCCAAACCGGATAGAAGCTCCTTACGTCTGGGTGAGTTGGAAGCCAGTATTACTTTATATTTCTCCAGATTTTTCAACATAGCATACTTACCATCCAAAGGCTTTTTCGTGAGACATCCATTTTCCTTGCGCTCTCAGTACTTGCTCCACCACATCACGCCCACAACCAAAACCACCATTACGATGAGAAATATAAGCAGCTATTTCTTTTATTTCAGGAGCCGCATCTGCCGGACAACAAGGCAAACCACACAAACGCATCACTTCATAATCGGGAATATCATCGCCCATATAAAGTATTTCTTCATCTTTCAAATTGTATTTTTCTTTCAGATGTGCATATTCTTTTGTCTTCACAGCAGCACCCAGATATACATCTTTCACACCGAGACCTTCATAACGTTTACGTACCGCTTCAGTATTTCCACCTGTAATAATGGCTACATGCAAACCACATTTGACAGCCAGTTGCAGGGCATAGCCATCTTTAATATTCACAGAGCGCATCGGTTCGCCATTCGGATGAAGATAGATGGTCTCACCACTCAATACGCCATCCACATCAAACACCAATGCCTTTATCTTGGTTAAATCATAATTTATCATATCTATTTCTGTTTATAAATGCTTTTACTTATCTTTTCATATAATTCCTGCATATCAGGAACATCAGCCAGCAAGTCCAAATGCCGGTTGATTACATTCTCGTCATAACGAATGGCAGGTCCTGTCTGGGCTTTTGCCGGAGGCAGTTCATGCACTTTCTTAGCCGTTTCATCTATCAGAGACAACATCACTTCAAAAGGAATATGATGTTTTTCCAGAATCCGGGCACTCAGTGCATACATGTGATTTGCAAAATTACAAGCAAAAACGGCTGCTATATGCAGATACTTCCGCTGTTCAGAGGTTGCTTCGTATACCTTAGGGCTCAGTTTTCCTGCCAGCTCCTTCAGCATCTTTAATTCTGTCTCTCCACCGGCTTCTACAAAAAAGGGGACTGTGGCAAAATCTACAGCACGCTGTTTACTAAACGTTTGCATAGGATAAAAAACTCCGTAATGGGATAAATATCCCTTCCAAATGTCCATAGGCATACTGCCCGCCGTATGTACAAAGAAAGCCTGTTCCCTGCCTTTCACCAACATAGGCAACAATTCCTGCAAAGCAGAGTCCTTCAACGCTACAATATACATATCGGCATCACACCGAATACCATCAACAGAAACAGTATATTCGGCCGAAAGTTTATCAGCCAATTCCATAGCCGACTCTTTTGTCCGACTGTATACTTGCACCACATCACAGCCTGCCCCACACAACGCACTTCCCAAATGAGTAGCCACGTTTCCGGCACCTATCAAAACTATCTTTTTTATCATCGGGTAGAAACCAAATATAAAATCACTCCTATAATCAACAAAGCTGCCGGCAACAGATAGGCAGACATTTGTCCCAGCAAAGCTATCACAAGACCAATATTCAATATTAACCAGATGCCTGCCAAAACAATACCTACCGACTTGTCAGTTTTAAACCATAAAAAAATAACTGCCGCATATAGCAATAAGTTATCCTTCTGCATCACCCAAGGCAATCCGTATGAAGCAAAGCCTATCAACTTATCAACCAAATAAAGTATTCCCATTACTATCAGGAATATTGCAGAAGCCTTATAAGTATCCTTATGATTTACAGCCACTTCTATTTACCTCCGTATTTGTTGATATGAACTTTTTCCCATTGCAAATGCTCTTCATTAAAAGATTTACGCTCCATGCCTTTATGTCCGACAGCAATAATAGAAACAACCTGCAACTGCAAAGGAATATCCAATACCTCGTGTACATATTCTCCGGAAGGCATCCCGGTAGCAGTGAAACGCTCGCGGACCTGCACCCAGCAGCTTCCCAACCCCAAGTCTTCCGCTTGCAACTGAATCATAATAGAAGCTATTGCAGCATCCTCAATCCAGACATCACTAGCCAAAGGGTCAGCCATTACTACGATAGCCAATGCAGCCTCTGCCAGGAAAGCAGCCCCCATCTCCTTGCAATGAGAAAGTTTCTCCAATGTTTCTTTATCGTCCACTGCTATAAACTGCCAACAATTACTGCGCTTGGACGATGGAGACATCAACGCTGCTTTTAATAAAGTTACAACTTCCTCCTGATTCACTTCCTCGCCTGTGAACTTCCGCATACTACGCCTGTTCTTTATTAAGTCACTAAATTGTTCCATAATCTTTTCAGTTATTTATTTTTCTGCACAAATATACAATTAGAATATGGATTGCTAAACAAAAAATAATAAATTTGCGAAGAAGATGCCGATAAGACTAACCACATATCGCAAAGGGAATTCCATTCCGGCATTGCCGGGATATACAATTTTCAATTCTACGGAGCTATTTCGTGTGTACGAATTAACCCGTGGGTATGAACCTATACTCATAGTTGCCTATTTAGAAGAACGTCCGGTAGCCAAACTACTTGCCGTCATCCGAAAAAGCGTACGCCTTTTCCCACCTTCCATCATCAAGCGTTGTGAAATATATGGCAATGGAGAATATTTTGATGAAACTCAGAATCGGGAAGAGCTCTTCAGCTATATATTAGAACATCTTACCCATGAAGTATTGCAAAAATCTTTTCTGATAGAGTTTCGCAATTTAGACAACCCGCTATTTGGCTACAAAGCATTCAGGAAAAACAAATATTTCCCCATCAACTGGTTAAGAGTATACAATTCGCTACATAGCCGGACTCCGTTGGAGCGACTGAGTGTCTCCCGTAAAAGACAAATAAACAAGGCTTTAAAGAACGGGGCTTATATAGAAGTGGCAGACAATGATAAAGATATCACACTCTTCTCCAAAATGCTGAAGAAAGCCTACTCTTCTCAAGTAAGAAAACACTTTCCCGATCTTAACTTTTTCCGTCTTTTGACATGGCAACGCCCCGACAAAGAAATGGCAAAAATCTTTTTGGTCAAATACAAAGATAAAATTATCGGAGGATCGGTTTGCGTATTTTCTAATGGCAATGCATATCTTTGGTTTTCAGGAGGCATGCGCAAGACATACGCCTTTTTATATCCCGGTGTATTAGCAGTTTGGGCTGCCCTCACCTATGCCCGGGAAGAAGGATATGAACATTTTGAGTTTATGGATGCCGGACTCCCATTCAAGAAGCACGGTTACCGTGAATTCATCCTCCGCTTCGGTGGCAAACAAAGTAGTACCCGCCGCTGGTTCCGCTTCCGTTGGAAGTGGTTAAACAACCTTTTATGCCGCATGTATATTTAGCTGCAAAACAATTAAGACTTACTTTTTGCTTAACCTGCTATGAAGCATCCCTTCCAAAAGAAATAAAATTGAAGAAATATTTCTTTATTTAGCCCGAATTTACTTTCTTTGTGCAGTTTTATCTGAAAAACATTAGAATTATACCAAACATTTAAATTATAAGATCATGAAAATCTCACACATCGAACATTTGGGTATCGCTGTAAAGAGCATCGAAGAAGCCCTACCGTATTATGAAAACGTATTAGGCCTGAAATGTTACAACATCGAAACTGTAGAAGACCAAAAGGTAAGAACTGCTTTCCTGAAAGTAGGTGACGTCAAAATAGAGTTGCTGGAACCAACCAGTCCCGAAAGTACTATTGCAAAGTTCATTGAAAAAAACAATGGCAACGGTGGCATGCATCACCTGGCTTTCGCAGTAGAAGACGGTGTTGCCAATGCTTTGGCTGAAGCTGAAACCACAGGTATACGTTTGATTGACAAGGCGCCGCGCAAAGGTGCAGAAGGCTTGAACATTGCCTTTTTACATCCAAAGTCAACGCTTGGTGTGTTAACAGAACTTTGTGAGAAACCCTAATCGGTGTGATAACCGCAGATTAGGAATAACAATACTCTCCTCAAATAATAACTTAATCAGTAAAACAAAGATGAGTAATCAACTTGAAAAAATTAAAGAGCTTATCGAACGCCGCGCAACAGCACGTCTCGGCGGTGGTGAAAAAGCGATTGCCAAACAGCACGAAAAAGGAAAATATACAGCCCGCGAACGTATTGCAATGTTATTAGACGAAGGAAGCTTCGAAGAAATGGACATGTTCGTTGAACACAGATGCACCAACTTCGGTATGGAAAAGAAGCATTATCCGGGTGACGGTGTAGTTACCGGTTGCGGTACCATCGAAGGACGTTTAGTTTATATATTCGCTCAGGACTTTACTGTTTCTGCCGGTTCTTTGTCAGAAACAATGTCTATGAAAATATGTAAAATTATGGACCAAGCCATGAAAATGGGTGCTCCGGTCATCGGCATCAACGACTCGGGTGGTGCACGTATTCAGGAAGGTATCAATGCACTTGCCGGTTATGCTGAAATATTCCAGCGTAATATCATGGCATCAGGTGTTATTCCTCAAATTTCGGGTATCTTCGGTCCGTGTGCCGGTGGTGCTGTTTATTCTCCCGCTTTGACAGACTTCACACTGATGATGGAAGGCACTTCTTATATGTTCCTGACCGGTCCGAAAGTTGTAAAGACCGTAACAGGAGAAGATGTAAGCCAGGAAAACTTAGGGGGTGCAAGTGTACACTCTACTAAATCCGGTGTAACTCACTTTACTGCTCAGACAGAGGAAGAAGGTTTGGCCCTGATTCGCAAATTATTGAGTTATATTCCGCAAAACAATCTTGAAGAAGCTCCTTATGCAGACTGTACAGACCCAATCGATCGCTTGGAAGATTCCTTGAACGAGATTATTCCCGACAGCCCCAACAAACCTTACGATATGTACGAAGTAATCAGTGCTATCGTGGACAATGGCGAATTTCTTGAAGTTCAACCTCATTATGCCAAAAACATTATCATCGGCTTTGCCCGTTTCAACGGTCAGTCTGTAGGTATTGTTGCCAATCAGCCGAAATACCTGGCAGGGGTACTTGACAGCAACGCTTCTCGCAAGGGCGCACGTTTCGTTCGTTTCTGCGATGCCTTCAATATTCCCATTGTATCACTGGTAGACGTTCCGGGCTTCCTTCCGGGTACAGGACAAGAATACAATGGCGTTATCTTACATGGTGCCAAGTTGCTGTATGCTTACGGCGAAGCTACTGTGCCCAAGGTAACTATTACGTTGCGTAAATCATACGGCGGTTCTCACATTGTAATGAGCTGTAAGCAACTTCGCGGCGACATGAACTATGCATGGCCCACAGCCGAAATTGCAGTAATGGGTGGTGCAGGCGCAGTAGAAGTATTGTTTGCACGCGAAGCAAAAGATCAGGAAAATCCCGCCCAATTCCTGGCAGAAAAAGAAGCTGAATATACCAAACTGTTTGCTAATCCTTATAATGCAGCTAAATATGGTTACATTGATGACGTGATTGAACCGCGCAACACACGTTTCCGCATCATTCGTGCTTTACAGCAGTTGCAGACTAAGAAATTAACTAACCCGGCTAAGAAGCATGGAAATATTCCATTGTAATCAGGCTTTTTACATTAAAACAAGAACGATTATGAATAAAACTAAAATCGGAATATTCCTTTCTCTGCTGCTGATGGTGGGATTAAGTTCTTGTGGAGAACGAAAATCAAACAGTAAGCTGTTGCTGAATGAGGTGCTGATTGAAAATGAAAGCAACTTTCAGGACGACTATGGGGTACATAGCGCATGGATTGAAATATTCAACAGGTCATTTGGCAGCGCAGACCTTGCCGGTTGCTTGCTGAAAGTCAGTAACCAGCCGGGTGACACTGCCACCTATTTCATCCCTAAAGGTGATGTCATGACATTGGTTAAACCTCGCCAACATGCTTTGTTCTGGGCTGACGGTGAACCCAACCGGGGTACTTTCCACACTAACTTTACACTGAATGCCGCAACAGAGAATTGGATCGGTCTTTATGATTCAGGGAAAAAGTTACTTGATCAGATTGTAGTACCTGCCGGTGTATTGAGTGTGAACCAATCATACGCACGCGTCAGTGACGCTGCCGAAGAATGGGAAGTAAAAGGCGGAAGTCCCGAAAAATATGTCACTCCAAGTACAAACAACAAGACCATCAACAGTCATGCAAAGATGGAAAAATTCGAAGAACATGACGGCATCGGCATCGGTATGGCTATTTCTGCTATGAGTGTAGTATTCTTTGGTTTACTGTTACTCTTTATTTCTTTTAAATTAATTGGAAAAGCTTCTGTCAGCCTCAGCAAGCGCAATGCAATGAAAGTAAAAGGAATCACAGATAAAAAGGAAGCTAAAGAAAAGAAACTGGGTGAAGCTCCGGGTGAAGTTTTTGCTGCTATTGCCATGGCAATGCACGAAATGCAAAGCGATGTACACGATGTGGAAGAAACTGTTCTTACCATCACCCGTGTCAAACGCAGTTATTCACCATGGAGTTCTAAGATTTACACCTTGCGCGAAACTCCCCACAAAAAGTAAATCACCAAATAAAAAGATTAAACGATGAAAGAATATAAATATAAAATCAATGGTAATGTATATAAGGTAGCCATTGGAGATATAGAAGACAATATCGCCCATGTTGAAGTAAATGGCACTCCTTACAAAGTTGAAATGGAAAAGGCTCCTAAAGCCGTTGTAAAACCTGTAGTCCGCCCTGTAGCTACAACACCGGCTGCTCCTACCACGACAGTTGTTAAACCGGCTGCTCCTTCCTCCGGAAAATCGGGTGTTAAATCTCCGCTTCCGGGTGTTATCCTCGACATTAAAGTGAATGTCGGCGATGCGGTGAAGAAAGGACAAACCATCATTATCCTTGAAGCCATGAAGATGGAAAACAACATCAATGCTGACAAAGACGGTAAAATTACCGCTATCAACGTGAGCAAAGGAGAATCCGTTCTCGAAGGTACTGACCTCGTAATTATTGAATAATATGGGAGAATTTATTAATTTTATTGGAAATAACCTTGCCGATTTCTGGACCTATACGGGATTTGCCAACGCTACGTTCGGCCATATCGTCATGATCTTTTTCGGCTTGTTATTTATATACTTGGCAGTAGCCAAGGAATTTGAGCCGATGCTGCTGATTCCTATCGGTTTCGGTATCTTAATCGGTAATATTCCTTTCAACATGGAAGCCGGACTTAAAGTCGGTATCTATGAAGAAGGGTCTGTACTCAACATTCTGTATCAAGGAGTTACTTCGGGATGGTATCCGCCGCTCATCTTCCTCGGTATCGGTGCAATGACCGACTTCTCGGCATTGATTTCCAATCCCAAGCTGATGTTGATTGGTGCTGCCGCACAGTTTGGTATCTTTGGTGCATACATGATTGCGTTGGCCATGGGCTTCGACCCGATGCAAGCCGGTGCTATCGGTATCATCGGTGGTGCGGACGGTCCGACTGCCATCTTCCTTTCATCCAAACTGGCGCCTAACCTGATGGGGGCGATTGCGGTATCAGCCTATTCGTATATGGCGTTGGTACCGGTCATCCAGCCACCTATCATGCGTCTGCTCACTACCAAGCACGAACGTTTGATTCGTATGAAACCACCGCGTGCCGTGTCTCATACAGAAAAAGTAATGTTCCCCATCATCGGTTTGTTACTCACCTGTTTCCTGGTTCCGTCCGGCCTGCCTTTGTTGGGTATGCTTTTCTTCGGTAACTTATTGAAAGAAAGCGGTGTAACCCGTCGTTTGGCAGAAACTGCCCGCGGTCCGCTGATTGACACCATCACCATCTTGCTGGGATTGACAGTAGGTGCTTCCACTCAGGCTTCAGAGTTCCTTACTCTTGACTCTATCCTGATTTTCGCACTGGGTGCATTGTCATTCATCATTGCCACTGCTTCAGGTGTTATCTTCGTGAAGATATTCAATCTGGTACTGGGCAAGGATAATAAGATTAATCCGCTTATCGGTAATGCCGGTGTATCTGCCGTTCCCGACTCGGCACGTATCTCTCAGGTTATCGGTTTGGAATACGATCCTACCAACTACCTGCTAATGCACGCCATGGGACCTAACGTGGCCGGTGTAATCGGTTCTGCCGTAGCAGCAGGTATTTTACTTGGATTCTTGATGTAATTCATTGAAATACAATATAGGAAATCCTCTTCTACCTATGGGTGGAAGAGGATTTTTTTATTGATATAGATTAAGAAATGAATGATTTATTGTGAATTTTGAACGATTAATTACATAAAGTATGCTGAAAAACATATAAATTTGCCGCCGTAAAACCAAACTAAATTAAAAGAAGATGGAAAAGAAAACAGTTAAGTACCACATTCCCCAACACGGAATATACATGTACGCACGTACTAATTCTGGGAAAACTGAACTCATTGTCCTAAACAGTACAAACACTGAACAAGTAGTAGCCAACAAATACTATCGTATGATGACTAACGACTCAAAAAGCGGAAAAGAACTTGTCAGTGGCAAAAAGATTGACCTCACACGGAATATGACCGTAGGTGCTCGTCAATCCCTTATTATCGAATTATAATTTATTTTTAAGGTAAAAAGGTAAACGAGAATGAACAAAGGCGGCTTCTTTTTGCAGGAGCCGCCTTTCTGATAGAAATAATTCGTATCTTAACTTTTTGTGATTAATTGCGGGAAACAATGGTTCCGGTAGCCTGATAAGTAGGCATCACCAACATTTCGGCAATCTGCATATACTCGGGAACCGAAGCTGCAAAATAAACAGTTTCTGCAATATCGTCACCGGTCAATGGACGAATACCTTTATATACATTATCTGCCTTATCTTTATCACCACGAAAACGGACTACCGAAAAATTAGTTTCGACCAATCCCGGTTTAATATTAGTCACTCGCAACGGAGTATCTACCAAATCAATACGCAAGCCATCGGACAGTGCTTTCACGGCCGCCTTTGTTGCACAGTAAACACTACCTCCCGCATAAGCAGCGTCTCCTGCTATCGAACCGATATTGATGATATGCCCCCTGCCGCGTGCCACCATGCCGGGCACTACCAGCCTGGTCATAGCCAATAATGACTTGATATTCGTATCAATCACGATGTCCCATTCATCCAAATTACCCTCATGTTCTTTATCCACTCCGATAACCAATCCGGCATTATTAATCAGAATATCAATCGCTTTCCATTCATCGGGTAATGAAGCCAACGCCTCAGCCGCCGTTTTACGGTCGCGCACATCAAAAGGAAGCAAGCATACTCTAGCTCCATACTGCTGCTCCAACTCCTCTTTCAGTGCTGACAATTTCTCTTCATTACGGGCATTTAAAATCAAGCTTGCCCCCTGTGAAGCAAACTTACGGGCGCATCCGGCACCGATACCGCTGGAAGCTCCTGTGATAAAAACAATCTTATCCATCTCTTATTTTGATTTATTAAAGAATTTCTTGAAAAACAAAACCTGATAGTCTATCGCGTTATTCCAATATCGGGGATTATGCGCTCCGGGCCGTATGATAAAGTCATGCCCGATTCCCCGCTTCAATAATGCTTCGTGAGCAGCCTTGTTTACCTGCAAAAAGAAATCATCCGCACCACAGTCGATAATAATGGCCAGGCTGCCATCTTTCAGTCTATCCAACTGATTGATAACGGTATGATTATCCCATACTTCTTTATTAGAAGCATATTCACCGAGCCGGGCCTTCATGTTCCAACTATCGGGAAACGGACGGATATCCAGTCCGCCACTCATGCTGCCCCCTCCGCCAAAAATATCTTGATGGCGGATGGAGAGCCACATTCCCCCATGACCACCCATACTCAATCCTGTGATGACTCGTCCGCTTCTATCGGCTTTTGTGGCAAAGTTCTTATCTATATATTCCACCAATTCTTTGGCAACAAAACTCTCATACCGATAATCCTTATTACGAGGACTATCCCAATACCAACTGTTTTTACCATCAGGACACACAAAGATGATACCTTCCCGGTCGGCTATTTGAGGTAAATCAGGTTTTATCGTCATCCATGTAAAAGCATTTCCACCGTGCCCATGCAACAAGTAAATTACCGGACACTTCTCTCCGCCCACTGCCTTATCGGGACGTACCGTCAACACTGTTACATTCTTGTTCATAGCATTGCTGCGCACAGACAGCGTATCCACTTTTGCCGCCTGCGCCACACTTCCTGACAGACACAAAAGACCGGCCAATAGAGTAAAAAATTGTCTTTTCATATCGCTTTATATAAATAACGAGGTAAAGATAATACATAATTTGCAAATTAGTTGCATCTTATTTTTGCTATCTTTGTTTCATCAATAAAAACACTATGATGGACGAAAAACTATATTTAAAGAAATTAGCGCTACGGGAAATAAAGCCAACCGCCATACGGCTTTTGATTCTGAGAACAATGATGCAGCACAAAGAAGCTTTTTCCTTATTGGATTTGGAAAACGATTTAGATACCGTAGACAAATCTACCATCTATCGCACTATTACCCTATTCCTGACACACCATCTCATTCATGCCATAGACGACGGTTCGGGCTCTCTGAAATATGCCGTTTGCAGCAATGACTGTAATTGTGAAATAGACGACCTCCATACCCACTTTTATTGTGAAAAGTGCCATCGCACCTTTTGCCTGAAAAGTATTCATATTCCTATGGTTACACTTCCACAGGGATTCACGGTCAACTCGGTCAATTATGTATTGAAAGGATTATGTGCAGATTGCACCGGCCGGCATTCCTTGAAGTAAAAAACATGAGGATGAAACCATTGAAAAAGATGCCCGGCATGCAAAAAATCACACGTTAGTACGTGTGGCATTATACGTACGTATGTATAGGGCTACGCATACGTACGTATCGCCTCACACATACGTATGTATCGCCTCACGCGTACGTACGTGTAAATCCATACCTCCAACGATGATTTTCGAAGAGAAAAAACGAGTTATAATCCTTTACTTTTCGCTTCATTCCAAATGGCATCCATTTCCTCCAACGTCATATTCTTCAGCTCTTTACCTTGCTTGATGGTATGCTCTTCCAGATAATTAAAGCGACGAATGAACTTTTGATTCGTATGTTCCAACGCATTATCCGGGTTAATCTTATACAGACGGGCAGCATTAATCAGGCTGAACATCACATCACCAAACTCCGCCTCCGCCTTTTCCTTATCCATATTCTCCACTTCCGCTTCAAACTCGCCTATCTCTTCTTTCACCTTACTCCAGACTTGCGAACGCTCTTCCCAGTCGAATCCCACATTACGAGCCTTGTCCTGAATGCGGTAAGCCTTAATCAATGAAGGCAGCGCGGAAGGAACACCGCTCAGCACCATCTTATTACCGTCTTTCTCCTTCATCTTCAATTGTTCCCAGTTCTCAGTCACCTTTTCGGCTGTATCGGCTTTTACCTCACCAAAGACATGCGGATGACGGAAAATCAGCTTTTCACAAAGACGGTCACACACATCTTTTATATCAAAATCACCGGTCTCGCTGCCTATCTTGGCATAGAAAGCCACATGCAGCAACACATCGCCCAATTCTTTGCAGATATCTTTCTTGTCATCCTTCATCAAGGCATCACACAGTTCGTAAGTTTCTTCGATTGTATTGGGGCGGAGGCTCTCATTCGTCTGCTTGCGGTCCCACGGGCATTTCTCCCGCAACTCGTCCAAAATATCCAGAAAGCGTCCGAACGCTTCCATCTGTTCTTTTCTTGTATGCATAATCTATTTATCTAAAAATCATTTTGTGATGCAAAAGTACATAATATTCCAACGACTTTTATTAATTTTGCAGTCAATTATGCGATAATCAATTAAATAAACAGAATATAAAAATGGAATTAGCAAGTAAGTACAATCCCGCTGACGTGGAGGGAAAATGGTACCAGT
>ERZ832317.371-NODE-371-length-65904-cov-11.160185_pt1 | contig 65904 bp, 61 predicted proteins | sample MGYA00519695_ERZ832317 | MGnify/ENA primary metagenome ERZ832317 (study PRJEB31850, sample SAMEA3708726) | human gut metagenome | biome: human gut; feature: human-associated habitat; material: faeces | place: China | collected 2014 ...
CGGCTGTCTCTCGGCTACCCGGTGTAGGATGTACAGAAAAACGTCCGCAGTCCCAAACGTTCCCCAAAACGTACACTTTGCGGAAAAGGACCCCCGGACACGGCCTTAAATCGTCGAAAGCCTTCCATCGAACGCAAAAGGCATGTAGACAGTGGGAAAAATCCCCCCAACGAGCCAAAGGCGCTCACGTGCGGGTGAAAAGATTTCCCCCAGCACTTACACGCTGTCTAAAATGCGACGTATAAAGAAAAAAGCCAGACACACATGGTGCCTGGCCTTTAAAATTCGATGGAGCCAGCGACCGGGCTCGAACCGGTGACCCCCGCTTTACGAGAGCGGTGCTCTGCCAACTGAGCTACGCTGGCGGCTCCATGGCGGAGCGGACTGAGCCGTTCCGACGATTGTCTATAGTACGTGGAAATGCGCTCCCGCGCAAGTGCCTAACGCACGGTTAGAAAAACTCTTCTCCACGCGCTTATGCACCGATACGGCGGATCGTGGCGAGGGCAAGGGCCTGCATTGCCTCGGCGGCCGCGTCGGCGGCGCCAAGCACCTTGGCGTGGCTTTCGCCCGGACAGCCGGCCTTGTTGGTGACGAGCGTGATTCCGAGCACCTCCATCCCCATGGCGCGGGCCATGATGGCCTCGCACACGGTGGACATACCCACGTAATCGGCACCGAGCGTGCCGAGCATGCGGATCTCGGCGGGCGTCTCGTAGCTGGGACCGAGGAGGCCGGCGTACACACCCTCTGCGAGCTCCATGCCAAGCTCAGACGCAGCCTCGCGCGCCAAGCCGGAGAGATACGGGGAGTAGGCCCCCGCCATCGAGACAAACGGGCTGTCCAGGCCGGCTGCGGCAACGCCCGCGGGCGATGCGAGCGGGTTGCGCCCGGTGAGGTTGATCTGATCGGTGATGATGCCGACGGTACCGGGAGCGATGGCACCCACCGCGCCGGTCGCACAACTCAACACGATGCTGCGGCAACCCAGCTTGTGAGCATGCCGCACGAGCGAGGTCACCTGCAGGGCGTCGTAGCCCTGGTACATGTGCACGCGACCGGGATACACCACCACGGGCACGCCATCGAGCTCACCCACGAGAACCGTGAAGCTATGGCCCTCCACCGGGATCGCCTCCGTGGGGAACCCATCGATGTCGCTGTACGGGATGTGTCGCACCACGCGAACGCGCTCACCCAGCGAACCCAGACCGCTGCCCAGCACGATGGCGAGCGGATGCTCCATAGTCGGCTTGCACCATGCGGCGACTTTCTCAAACGTCTCGTCCATGACGACCGTCCTTTCTCCTTGCATAAGCCGGAGGCGGGTCGAGCCCCTCCCCCACAGGCACTTCTTCAGCATAGCAAGTCACCCGTTTGCGGCAGGCGCAACCCGTGAGCGGCTCCGATGACGAGCTGGGCGTCACAACACGCAGGTCCAGCGCGTAGATTCGGCACAAAAAATGGTCGCGATGTGCCAGGCTGCAACAGCGCGGCACATCGCGACCAAACCTCGAGACGCTGCGGCGCATGCAGCCGGCGCGCGCGGCTAGCGCAAGCGACCGGGCATCTTAGGCGTACAGGCCAAAGAGCTCGACATCGGCCTCGCCGAAGAGTTCGTTGACATAGGACGTCCACTTGGCGTTCGCGCCCTGAGACTCGAGCACGTACTGCTGGTACGCGACGGCATAGGCCTTCTGGGCCTGGGCATAGGTCGCAGACTCGGGAGTGATCTCCTCGCCGGCGAGCGCGGTGGCGTAAGCGCCGTCGAGCTTAGCCCAGGTACCAGCCTCGGCATCCCACTCCTTACCAGCCAGATCGATGATATAGGCGGCGTACTCGGCCTTGGCCTCGTTCTCGTCGCCGCTCTCGGGCTCGGCGGGGGCCTTGGGCATGGCGGGCGCGTCGTCCATCACGCTCTGATACAGCTTTTGGATGGTGCCCTGCTCACGCACGATCTGCTTTGCCTGATCCTCACTCACGCCGTACTGATCGGCGATAGCGGAGAAGTCGGAGGTGCCCAGGGAGGCCTCGGCAGAGGAAGAAAGATCTTCATCACTCAGCTCGATGCCTTGCTTGGACGCCTCCTCCAACAGGATGCGGTTGCGCACATAGGAAAGAACCGCGTCAGCGGAAGGAGCGGGGTAGTTGCCGTCCTCGTCCTTCACGCTGTCGAGGCTGTACTGGCTCTCGATGGCCTCACGGGCGCTGATCTTGTGCGAGGCGCCCTTGAACTTCCAGGTTGCGACCGTCGCGTCGAGCTCGCTCTCGGCGAAAACGGGAGCGCTCACACCCTTGGAGCCAAAGCCGCCGGAACCAAGGAAGTAACCGGAAACACCGGCAACGATCACGGCGACGAGCGCGCCGGCGATGAAGTACTTGTGCTTGCCCATCATTGCTCGCTGCATGCGCGTCTTCTTCGGACGCGCCGCGCGCGGCTTGGCGGCAGGTGCGGCGGTAGAGGAATCCGCAGAGGCGTCTGCCGCGGGCTCGGAGTCCTCCCCGTCCTCAGCCTCGGGCTCGCCGTCAGCCTCGCCGGCGTCCTCGGCGTCAGCATCAGTGTCGACGGCACCGGCGTCCTCGGCGTCGGCATCCAACAGCTCGGGATCGGCCTCGAGCTCACGCTCGGCCTCGGCGGCCGCCGTCTTGCCGGAAATGTCCTCGGCGGTCAGGCCCTCGTGAATCTCCACGTGCTCGACCTCGTCATCGCCGTTCGGGCCCTCACCGCGGCCGACGACCTCGATCCCGTCGATGTACTCGTTGTCCTCGGAATCGTCCTTCTTCATGATCAGACCCATGCGGTCCGCTCCCTTCACCTTACCTGGCGGATTGTCGTATCAAGCCGATACGATACCCAAAAATAAACGGGGATACGCCTCAAAACGAGCGCATCCCCGTTAAGGTTTGCTTAATTGCACAATGTGATGCCCCAATGCGACGCCGCGCGCATCGATATCGCGGATCGGCGCAAAAGGGAAGGGTCACACCTCATGTGTAAAATGCACCCGTCCCCAATTACACATCCGGCTACGAAAGGTGCGCGATGACCGCGTCGGCGTAATCCTGCGTCCCCGCAGCACCCTCGGCGCTACCGGTAAGTGCGCGCTGCACATCCCCGGTGACGCACGTCCCCTCGGCGAGCGTGGCGCGAACAGCCGCGCGGATGCGCTCGGCGGCATCGACCTCGCCCAAGTGGTCGAGCATCATCGCGGCGGAGAGAATCTCGGCCGTGGGATTGGCGATGTCTTTACCCGCGATATCGGGCGCACTGCCGTGCGTGGGCTCGAAGATCGCCGCGTCCGTGCCGATATTGGCACCGGGCGCCATGCCAAGACCGCCCACCAAACCGGCGCACAGGTCGCTCACGATGTCGCCATACAGGTTCAGGCATACGAGCACATCGAAATCGCGGGGCTCCTGAACCAGGCCCATGCACGTGGCGTCCACGATCTTATCGTTGAACTCGATATCGGGATAGCGCTCAGCCACCTCGCGCGCCACACGCAGATACAGACCGTCGGTCGCCTTCATGATGTTGGCCTTGTGCACGCACGTGACCTTCTTGCGACCGCAGCGACGGGCGTACTCGAACGCGTACTCGACGATGCGGCGCGAACGCTCGATGGAAATCGGCTTGATGGAAATAGCCGAATCGGAGGCGAAGGGCTTCTGGCCAGATGCCTCGACGAGCTCGGCGAGCTTCACGACCTCGGGCGCACCCTCGTCGAACTCGATGCCCGCGTAGAGGTCCTCGGTGTTCTCGCGCACGATCACCAGGTCGACGTCGCGGTAGCGCGAGCCGTCGCCGGGCTGGGAAAGGCAGGGGCGCACGCAGGCATACAGGTCGAACTCCTTACGCAGGGCGACATTGACGCTGCGGAAGCCCGTGCCCACCGGCGTGGTGATGGGGCCCTTGATGGCAACCTTGGTGGAACGCACCGCCTCGAGCACATGTTCGGGCAGCGGCGTGCCGTACTCATCCATCACGCCGGCACCGGCGTTCTGGACATTCCAGTTGATCTGGACACCGGTTGCCTCGACCACGCGGCGCATCGCGCTCGTGATCTCGGGACCGATGCCGTCACCGGGGATCAGTACAACGTCGTGGGCCATGAGTTACTCCTCGTCTTCGTCCTCGGCATCGCTCTTCTTGGCGCGTACCTTCTTCTGCGGGTTGTCGAGCTTGAAGCGCTTGACCAGCGCGTCGTAAATCTCACGCGAGCGGACGCGCAGGTAGCTGCCCTTGCCGTTCTCGGCATCGAACTGGAGACGGCCGGCCAGCTCGGCGGCAACGGAACCCGAGATCTGACCATGTGCGAAGGAGAAGAGCAACGCGAGCATATCGCGGTACTCAAGATCGCCGTGATAGCACTGGATGGCCTCGTCGATGATGGGCCACACCTTCTCGGAGCGGCGGCGCTCCGTGGCACCCCACACCACGAGGAAGCGGAAGGCGGACAAGCGCAGCGGGGCCGAAATCTCATCGAACAGGGCGGCCTCGGCGCCCTCGTACGCGGCGCCGCACTCCTTGGCATGCTCGGGAACGAGCAGCGTCAATGCGTCGAGCACCTCCCAGCGGGTCTGGGCCTCCGGGCGATACAGGGCGTCCACCAGCTGCTCGATAAAGGGGGCGAGCAGATCGGGCTCTCGCTCGGCGAGCAGGTTCACCACGCGTCCGGCGAGCTGGCGCGTGCGACGGCTCGAGCTGGACAGGTCCTCGATGAGGGCGGACAGGGCGTCGGCACTGTTCTCGACGCTCGCGAGGCGGGCGGCCTCCTCGGGGGAAAGCTCGACAAGGTTCTCTTCTGCCATGGGTGCGTACCTCTTATCTTTCTCTTGCGGCGAACATCCGAATTATCGTATGGACGGGCCCATCGGTCCAGGGCAAATGTGCACGGTCGAAAGGCCTGAATCGAGCTCTGGGCGCAACCGCCGCCCGCGGGACCCATCCGAGTGCGCCCGCGGGAAGTCCGCGGGCGCTCGGGGTGTTGTTTTTAGGCGTCGCGGGACTGCCTTGAGGGCGAACCCGCAGAGCCCTTTTCGTCGATCGAAATCAGGTCGGGGCCGGCCTCTCCGGTCTTGCGACGGCGACGATACGCCTCGCCGGAACCCTTCTCGGCGACCTTGCGATGGCGCTTGTTGACGTCCATGAAGTTATCGAGCCACTTCCAGGGGCCCGAAGATTCGCCAAAGCCCATCTTGAGGCCGGCGATGTACCCGGCCAAGACGCCCATCAAGATGATTTGGATCATCATGGCGGGAATGAGCGCAACGGCCAGCACAACCGCGACGAGGCCTCCGATATTGGCGACCCAGTAGGCGCGCGCGGTGACGAGGTGGCGACGGCTCAGCTCCTGACCGATCAGAAAACCGATGTAGACGGCAAAGCCGAACACCATGACATAGGTGATGATGTAGACCCAGTTAGCCGGCATGCCCGCTTACCCCTCGTGATGGTGACCGCAATGGCACTCGTGGCCCTCGCCGTGACTGTGGCCACCGCAGCACTCGTGGCCCTCGCCGTGACCGTGGCCACCGCAGCACTCGTGGTCCTCGCCGTGGCCGTGGCCATGGTCGTGACCGCAGCCGCAATCGCACTCATCGTCGTGCTCGTGTTGGGCCGCGTAAAGTGACCAATCCAGACCCGCGGCGACGGCTTCGGCCTCCTCCTGGTACAGCAGGGTGATGGCCTGGGTGCCCATGCGGCCGCCGCCGATGGCGTCGAGCATGTCATACAGGGTGAACGCGGTATCGGCGCCGGGCAGGGCGAGCTCCTTCTCCTCGGCGACCGTGAGCGCCAAGCCCAGGTCCTTGCGGAAGTGCTCGACCAAAAAGCCGGGCTTGTAGTCGCCGTCGATCGCCTTAGGGGCGAGCTGCTGCATGGCACCGGAGTTGCCCGTGCCGGAGCAGATCATCTCGCGCACCTGCTCGACGTCGAGATCGTTTTGCTGGGCAAAGGAGAGGGCGTCGGCCATGCCTACCATGGCGCTCGCCAGGGCGACCTGGTTGGAGAGCTTCGCGGCCTGGCCCTTGCCGGCACCGCCGAAGCAGCAGATCTTGGAGGTGAAGGTCTCGAGCACCTCGCGGACGGGCTCGATATCGCGCTCGGTGGCGCCGATGATGGCCGTGAGGGTGCCGGCGATGGCACCGGACTCGCCGCCCGTCACGGGGCAGTCGAAGGCGTGCTTGCCGCACACCTCGGCGGCGCCGGCGATATCGCGGGCGAGCTCGGGCGCGCTGGTGGTGAGGTCGATGAGGTAGGCACCATCCTTGGCAGAGGCCAGCAGGCCCTCGCCCGCCAGGTAGACCTCCTCCACATCCGTGGGGAAGCCGACCATGGTAAAGACCACGTCGGCGTCCTTGGCGGCCTCGGCGACGGAATCGGCCCAGGAGGCGCCGCGCTCGATGAGGTCGGCGGCCTTTTCCTTGGTGCGGTTGTAGACGGTGAGCTCGTAGCCCGCGTCCATGATGTGGCCGGCAATGGGTGCGCCCATGATGCCGGTGCCGATGAAGGCGATCTTGAGGTTCTTGCTTGCCATATGCAACGCTCCTTTTGACGTTTGTTCGACGAATGGACGACGATGGCGGATGCCACCGCCGGAGCCAGGCGGACCGACCCCGGTGCTCGCTATTCCCCGCGGACGCGGCTGGCGATGCGGTCGGTCAGGGAGATCTTCTCCGAGCGGTTCTTACCCCAGAAGATAAGGGCGACCATACCCGGTCCGACATGCGAGCCGATCGTAGGGCCCACCGAACCGCGCAGGATGGTGAGGTCCGCACAGCCGGGCTCCTTACGAACGGCAGCCTCAAGCCAATCGGCATCCTTCTCGGCGTCGGAGGAGACGATGGCGAGCGGCAGGGTCGGGTCGAACTCGTAGTTCTCGGTGAATGACTTGATGAGCGACTTGAGCGCCTTCTTGCGACCGCGGTTCACGCCGATGAGCGAAAGGGCCCCGGCCAGGTCGAAGGACAGCTCGGGCTTGATATCGAGCTTGGAGGACAGGGAGGCCGCCGCAGGCGGGATGCGTCCGCCGGCGGAGAGCGCATCGAGGCTGTCCAGGGTGAAGTAACCGTGGATGTAGGTCTTTGCCTCATTGGCCCATTCGGCCAGCTGGCGCGCACTCAGACCGGCCGCGCGCTGACGCACGGCCTCCATGGCGAGCAACTCACCGCACGCGCAGGGCAGCGCGTTGTCCACCACGTAGAGCTCGAAATCGGGATGATCGGCGCGCACCTGCTCGGCCGCATGGCAGGCGGAGTTGTAGCTTGAGGAGAGCGCGCTCGTGAAGCACAGATACACCGTGGGCGTGCCCTCTTCGGCGCATTTGGTGAAGAACTCGAGGTACTGACCGATCGAGATCGCCGAGGTCGAGGCCTTGGAGCCCTCACGCAGCTTGTCGTAGAACTCCGAAGGGGTGATGGTGCTCCAGATGTCGTCGGTGTACTCGACGCCATCGAGGATGTAGGGGAATCCCAAGATATCCACTTCGAGTGTGGCCGCGATCTCGGGGGTGAGATCGGCACAGGTATCAATGACGATGCGGCACATGCGCGGGACCTCGTACGAGGCGGTGATGTTGCCCATGGACGCTCCTCAATACAACAAGGCGGCCATCCACATGGGATGGCCGCCATCCAGATCATGCAATGGGCGCTATTTTACTCGCCCTCGACCTCGATTTTGGGCTTGATGATGCCGTATCCACCATTCTTACGGTGATACACCACATTGACCAGGCCGGTGACGCTGTTCTCGAACACGTAGAAGTCATGGCCGATCAGATCGGTCTGAACGAGCGCTTCCTCATCGGTCATGGGGGTGAGCTCAACCTCCTTGACACGCACGAGCTGGTCGTCCTCATCCTCGGGGAGCAGCAGGTCGGCCAGATCGGCGACGGGCTCGACAGGGGCGACCTCGGCGGCGGACAGACCCTGCTGACGGTTGTCGACCACGCGCGTCTTGAACTTGCGGAGCTGGCGCGTCACCTTTTCAGCGGCGAGGTCGATCGCGGCATACATGTCCGCACCGTGCTCGGCCACGCGGATCACCGAACCGCGGGCGCGGACCGTGACCTCGACGATAGCGGGGTTGGGGTTGGAGGGGTTCTTCTCATAGCGCAGGACGACATCGGCGGTCATGGGCTCGATGTCGAACACTTTGAGGGCTTCGCCGATCTTCTCATCGACATGCGCACGCAGAGCATCGGTGACCGTGGTCTTGCGACCGGAGACCTTGATTTCCATACGTGGCTCCAATCTATCCGGGGATAGTACTCGTACAGCTGTTGTACCCAAGTTGGATGAAGACACACGTGGGGAAATTGTGCTCCCGTTCGCTGGAGCGTCCGAACCGACCGCCGAATTCCCATGCGCTGCATGGGCGCGAACGGGTAGCGGAGAAAGTCGGGCCTAGCCCAGGGAGTTCAGGCTGTCGGACTGCGCGAGCTCGCCCGATTCGCCCTCAGAAGCGGGGGTCTCCTCGTTTTCGGGGGCCTCCTGCTCGAACGTCACGCCATCGAGTGCGAGATCGTCGAGGCTGAAGGGCAGGTCCCCGTACCACAGGCGGAAAATAGCCTCGAGCGTGCCGTCGGACAGGGCGTCTTCGAGAATCCCCATCGCCTGATCGGCAAGATCCGTACCGGAAGCGGCGATGGCGTCGTAAGAGACCATCGGGGCGATGGTACCCACAAACACGGTGCCGGGATAGGCGCGGGCCAGGTAGGCGCCGGCGGTGGAGTCGCAGGCGACGTAGTCGACCTCGCCGTCCGCAAGCGCCTCGAAGCACTCGTTCACGTTCGACTTGGTCTTGAGGGTGGTGTCGATGCCCGCGGAGTCCATGGCATCTTGCGCGGCGGAATCGGACTGGACGGCGACGACGGCACCCTGCAGGGTGGTTGCCGAAACCGTGGGGACCTCACGCGAACCATCGGCCGACTTGGCAAAGATGGAGGAGGCATTTTGTACCAGGACACCGCTCTCGACGACATCGTCCTCGCCGGTACGGGCGCCGATATAGAGGTCGGCCTTGCCCTTGGAAAGCGAGCCCGTGACGTCGGCGGAGGAAACGACGCGCAGGTCGAGGCCCATGCGCTCGGCGAGCAGGCGGGCGATATCGGCGTAGTAACCGCTCGGCTTGCCCTCGTGGTCCGTCATGGCCTGGGGGGCGTCGGTCATGTCCATGGCAACGGTGAGGACACCGTCCTCGATAAGGTCGTCTGCTCCGAGAGTCGCCTTGACGGGCTCGGGCTCGACCTCGGCGCGCGTGGGCGTGGTCAGCGAACAACCCGACAGGCCCATCGTCAGCGCGCATGCGAACGCAACCAGGCCGGCCATACCTTTGCGACCTGCAACGAACTTGCGACCGATCATCTCGGCACTCCCCCACTCTCCATGCGGCCCCTGCGGCCGGCACCCCGAACGCCCGCGCACGGGCGCGCGGACGGCAGCTATCACGATCCCCCCAGCTGACCTGGTTTTTGACCCCACACTTGCGCACCGGGGCGTTTGCTCGTACCGCCGCGGCGGTATCACGACTAACCCGCTCGCCCGCGAGGCACGTATTGCCTCAAAAAAGTAGCGACGGGCGGTGCGACTTACTTCTAGGACGCGCCATGATCGCCCTCGCGCGCACGCGACGGCTTACGTGGATCCCTTCGACCGCGTCTGTCTTGGACTGAGGAGCGCGACGAACCGATAGCCCGCGCGCACCCGCAACCACAGCCTGGGAGGAACTTCGGGGCATTATACCGCAGGTAACGTGCAGATTGCGCACGGGCGCGGGCACAATCGCCCGCCCCATCGCACGGCGACAGCCATCCTGTAGGAAACGGGATGGCTGTTGCCCCACAGCCCATCGCCTCAACCCCATACGCGGGCGAACGCGAGGCCGTCGACGTGCGAGGCGCCCGCGGCCTTGAGTGCCGATGCCGCCGCGGACATGGTCGCGCCCGTGGTGATGACATCGTCGATCAGCAAAATGCGCTTGCCCCTCACGGGAAGTACGACCTCGTAGGCGCCGAGGGCCTCGGCCAGGCGGTCGGCGCGCCCGAGTTCGCGCTGGTCGGATGAACCGTGCTTGACCAGGGCATCCAGCAAGGGAATGTCCGAGCGCCCACTCAGATGCCGCGCGATGAGCTCCATGTGGTCGAACCCGCGACGGCGGAAGGCCGAAGCCGTGGCGGGGACGAACACCACCGCGTCCGCGCGGACGAGCAGCCCTCCATATCGCCCGGGCGCCTCGCGCTGCGCCCGCACGGCCGCGCCGAGCATGATGCGGACGATCTCGGCGGCCAGCCGGCGCTCGCCCCCGTCCTTGTACGCGCGGACGATGCGACCGACCGGCCCATCGAACACGGCGGCAGCCAAGCAGCGATCGAGATCGGTCTTCACTCCCGCGCATTCCGTGCACACCATGGCCCCGAAGGGCGCGCCGCAGTGCAGACAGGAGCGAGCAGGGTCTATGATCTGCATGGCATTCTCGCATGCCGAGCAGATGAGTTCTCCCGGTCGCTCGCAGCCGGCGCACCTCGTGGGTGAGATCAATTCGAGGGCGGCTTCAATCAGCGCCCCGACGGAACCGCGACCCGTTTTTTCTGCCCCATTTCCAACCGACGTGAAAAAGCCCCTCCCCGCAGATGCGGGAAGGGGCTCGACGTCCGATGTGGATGCGGCCTGAAAACGAGGCGCGCGCACGGGCTACTCGGCAGACGCGCCGGCGTCTCCGCCGTCCTGCTTGGGTTTGCGGCTGCGACGACGGCGACGCTTCTTGGGAGCGCCCTCGGCATCATCGGAACCGGAACGGGCAGGGCCATCGATCGCGGGACGCGACTTGGCACCGCCACCGTCACCCGGGCGACGACGCTGGATCTTGACCTCGCCCTCGGCGATCTGGTCGGCGACAGAAGGCGTCTCGGGCTTGCGGGGACGGGAACGGCGCTTGCCCTCGCCGGATGCGGCCTCCGTGCCAGAGGGGGTGTGCTTGCGGCGACGGCTCTTCGCCGGCGCGTCTTCGGCGGGAGAGGCGGCCTCATGTGGGGCGCCGGCTGTGGGCGCGGGGGCCGCGCCGGCGCGATGACGGCGGCGGCGCGAGGGCTGTGCGGGCTCGAAGTCCGCATCCGCGCGCGGGGCCTTTGCCTCAACGGCCTGCGGCACCGCCTGCTCGGCAGCGCCGGCGCGACGACGGTGACGACGCGACTGCTGCGGCGCCTGCTCCTCCTCGGCCTCCTGGGAACGGCCCTTGGAGGGAGCGCCCTTGCGACTACGACGGCCGGAGCCGCCCTGCTCGAACTTGGCGGCCTCTTCCTCGCGCATGCGCTTGCGGCGCGGCGTGGGACCGGAGGCGACGATGCGATCGGCCGTGTCCAGGCCGTCGCCCACGTCGACGCCGTTCTTGCGGTCGAGCTCCATGAGGGCGAGGGCGAGCTCGGGCGACTCGAGACGCTCGAGGACATCGCGCGTCACGCAGTCGGGACGGCAGGAGCACCCTTGTGCCTCACAGCGCTGCTTGTTCTCCTCGGTGCTCGTCATATCGGCAAGGTCGACGCGGAAGACCTTGCCGTTCTCCAGACGCAGCACCAGCTGCTCGCGCGGGGTGTTGTACTCCACGATGCGGGCCTTGCCCAGCGGCGTGTCGATGAGGGTCTTCTTCTTGGGGGCACGGCTCTTGAAATCCTTGTATGCCTCGAACTCATAGCGCAGGCAGCACATGAGACGACCGCACACGCCCGAGATCTTGGCGGAGTTCAGCGGCAGGTCCTGCTCCTTGGCCATGCGGATGGAGACGGGCTCAAACTGCCCGCCGAAACGGGTGCAGCACAGCTCCTGGCCACAGGTCGCGTAGCCGCCCTGCAGGCGGGTCTCGTCGCGCACGCCGATCTGGCGCATGTCGACGCGGACGTGGAAGTGGGCGGACAGGTCCTTGACGAGCTGGCGGAAGTCCACGCGGTCCTCGGCGGCAAAGTAGAAGACGGCCTTCTCCCCGCCGAACAGGTACTCGACGCCCACAGGTTTCATGTCCAGACCGTTCTTCTCCACCAGACGGCGGAAATCGAACATGGCGTCCTCGCCGGCGTCGGCCAGGTCGTCGGCACGATCGAGGTCGGCGTCGGTGGCGATACGCACCACAGGCTTGAGCGGGGCGGCGAGCTCCTCGGGATGCACCTCGAACGGATCGGCCGTCACGAGGCCGATCTCGGTGCCGCGCTCGGTGGTGCAGATGGCGTGATCGCCGGCGAGGATGTCCAGGTCGCGCGGATCGAACCATAGCTCGTGCGCGGCGAACGCAAATTTGACGGGTACGACTACGGGCATTGCAGTGCCTTCCTGATATCGAACAGCATGACCTCGATGGCCAGCTGGGGTGTGACGTTTCTGGCGATGCGAGCCTCGGCGCTCGAAACGGCATCGAGCGCACGGGTGACGCCGGTCACCGCGGCACGGGCGGCGATGCGCTCGACGACGTCGGAAACGTCCTCGTTCACGACGGGCTCCGACTCAGATGCGAGGCGAACCAGGGCATCGCGCAGCAGGGAGCGAACGCTCGCCAGAGCCTCCATGATACCCGAACGCTCACGGGCGTTCAGTTCGCGCTTGTTGCGGTCTTCCAGCTGCTTTAAAGCACCACGGGAGAGATAGTCCTGATTTTGCTCCAGGACCGCCTGCTGGGTCGATTTAACCTCGGCGAGTGGCGCCTTGATCGCACCCATGAGGTCCTTGGCGGCGGCCAGGATGTCGGCCTCGTCGGCATGGGCGAGCAAGTCCACGGCGCGCACCATGGCGCGGCGGGCGGCCTGGCGGTCGCCGCTCTTGAGGAACTCGACCGCGCGGGCGGGGCTGCCGGCAACCGCGACGGCCATGCGGCATTTGCCCGCAGGCAGACCGGTCGCGTGCTCGACGGCCGTGGCGGCGTCTTCGAGCGAGAGCGGGCGGAACGGCACGCACTGGCAGCGCGACACGATCGTGGGCAACATGACATCGGCGCTCGAGCCGAGCAGGATGAACGTCACTCCGGCGGGCGGCTCCTCAAGCGTCTTGAGCAACGCGTTAGCGGTGTTCGCACGCAGCTGCTCGGCGCGGTCGACAATATAGACCTTAGCCTTGGCGCGGATGGGAGCGAGCGCCACATCCTCGAGCAACTCGCGCGTCTGCGCGATAAGGTAGCCCGTGGCAGATTCGGGCGCGAAGTAATGCACGTCCGGATGGGTGCGGCGGGCAACACGGCCGCAGTCATCACAGGAGGCGCAGGCACCCGAGACGCCATCTTCGGCGCACAGAAGCGCCTGGGCCAACGCCCAAGCGGCATCGAGCTTGCCGGAACCCGGCGAGCCGAGGAACAGATAGGCGTGGCTCGCACGGCCGCTCATCACCGCACGAGCGAGGAAGTCGCGCACACGCGGCTGCGTATCGAGCTTGGCGAGCAGGCTGTTGGGGGTGAGGCGGTCGGGCATGGCTAGCACTTCCCCTGACACGTCTGCAGCGCCGCGGCAACATCATCCTCGGACATGGACAGGCCGGCCGATCGGAGCTCGGCAGCAACGCCGGAGAACACCTCGGCAATCGATTCGCCGGCATCGATCAGCTTCACGCGATCTGGCTCATCGGCGGCAACCGCGCGGAAACCCGCGGCAACGCGCTCTTGGAACTCCAGACCCTTGAGCTCGAGGCGGTCCTCGGCTTCACGGCCGGAACGGCGGCGCAGGGCGTCCTCGACCGGCAGGTCGAACACGAGCGTGAGGTCGGGACGGCAACCGTCCACCGCGAGCTCGTTTGCCTGAGACACCATGTTGCGGTCCAAACCATCGGCAAAGGCCTGGTACGCCGTGGTGGAATCGTAGAAGCGATCGCAGACCACCGTCTTGCCGGCGGCAAGCGCCGGCCTGATCACCTGATGCACGAGCTGGGCGCGGGCGGCCTCGTACAACAGCAGTTCGCACACATCGCCCATCTCGGCGTTTGCGGGGTCGAGCAGGATGGCACGGATCTGCTCAGAGATCTTGACGCCACCCGGTTCGCGCAGGCGCAAGACGTCGTGCCCCGCAGCCTCGAGCGCCGCCGCGATGAGCCGCGCCTGCGTGGACTTCCCGCAGCCGTCGATCCCCTCAACCGTTATGAACAGGCCTCGCGAACTCATGTTTTACGCCTTCTCGGTCGCGGTCTTCTCGGCGGCAGTCTTCTTCGCCGTCGTCTTCTTCGCAGTCGCCTTCTTGGCAGCGGTCTTCTTGGCAGCGGTCTTCTTGGCCGTCGAAGCCGTCTTCTTCGCGGCGGCCTTGCCGCGGGCGGGCTTCTTCTCCTTGCCGGGGCAGTCCATATTCACGCAGATGCGCCACGGGCCGCGGGCTGTCTCGACCACCACCACGGGAGCGCCGCAGTGCTCGCAGACCTCCCCGGTGGCGGAGAGCTTGCCGCGAGCGGGCAGCGGGTAGCTCACACCGCAGTCGTCGTAGTTGGTGCAACGGATGAAGCGCTTGCCGCTCTTCTCGCTCTTATGCGCGATCAGATCGCCGTGACGACCCGCCTCCGCGCAGACGCGGCACTCGCCCACCTTGAGGTCGGGCTCGTAGTTGGTGGGGCACTTGGGGTTCACGCACTGCTCGTAGGCCTTTTGGCGGAACGGCTGGCACTTGATGCGCGGCGCACCGCACTCGGGGCATACGGCGGCCTCGCCCTCGAGCGGGCTCACTTTCACGCCGGAGGGCACGGGATAGGTTACATCGCAGTCGGGCCAACCCATGCAGCCGATAAAGCTGCCGCGCGTCTTGGCGCTCGTCTTCATGACGAGGTCTTTGCCGCACGTGGGGCAGGCGCCCACGCGGGCGTCGGCGGTGACGGCGTCCGAGATCGCCTCGCCCAGATCGTCCTTGTGCTCGATGAGCGCATCGAGCATGCCGGCGAGCAGGGCGCGGGAGTGGTCCACCACGTGCTCCTGCGTGTCGGCGCCCTCGGCGACCTTGGTCATGTCGGCATCGAGCTCGGCGGTCATGTCGGGCGTGGTGACGCGCGGCGCGAACTCCGAGAGCGCGTCGATAATGGCGATGCCGAGCTGGCTCGGCTCGATGGGGTCGTTCTTGAGGTAGCGCACCGCATAGAGGCGCTCGATGATGCTCGCGCGCGTCGACTTGGTGCCCAGGCCGCGCTTTTCCATCTCCTGGACGAGCTTGCCCTGGCTGTAGCGCGCGGGAGGCTCGGTCTGCTTGGCCTCGAGCTTGATGTCGCGCACGTCGATGACGTCGCCCTCGGCCAGCGCGGGCAGCTGCTCGTCGCGCTTGAGGCCATACGGGTAGGCCTCGCGGAAGCCGGCCCCCACCAGCACGTCACCGCTGGCGGCAAACGGCTCGCCGCCGACATCGATGGACAGCTTGGTGTTCTCGATGGTCGCAGGCCCCATGAGCGTCGCCAGGAAGCGACGGGCGATGAGGTTGTAGAGCTTGAGCTGGCCGCCGTCGAGTGTGGTGGGATCACCCTGGCCGGTGGGGTGGATCGGCGGGTGGTCGGTAGTCTCGACCTTGCCACGCGTAGGTGTGAGCGGGCCGGCGAGGATCTTCTTGCACACGGGCGCGAGCGCCGGGGTGCCGGAGGCCAGGCCACGCACGATGCCCTCGATGTCCAGCGTCTTGGGATACACCGTGTTATCGACACGGGGATAGGAGATGAAACCGCTCATGTAGAGGGACTCGGCGATGCGCATGGTGCGCGCGGGGCTGATGCCCTCGGCCGCCGCGGCCGCCTGCAGCGCGGTGGTGTTGAACGGCACCGGAGGCTGCTGCTTGCGACTGCGCTTGGCCACAGCGGTGACGGTACCGGTGGTCGCCCCCTCGACGTGCGCGTACGCCGCCTCGGCAGCCGCCTTGTCCGTGAAGCGCGCCGTGGTGTGGGCGATCTTGAACTCTTGGCCGGAGGCTTCGCCAAGCCCTCGAATCTGCCAGTAATCCTCAGGCACAAAGGCCATGCGCTCGCGCTCACGCTCGACCACCAGGGCGAGCGTGGGGGTCTGCACGCGGCCGGCGGAGCGCACGTTGCCAAAGCCGCCGAACTTGGCGAGCGTGAGGTAGCGCGTGAGGACGGCGCCCCAAATGAGATCGATGTACTGGCGGGACTCGCCGGCGTCGGCCAGGTCCTGGTCGAGCTCGACCAGGTTGGCAAAGGCCTCGGTGACCTCGCCCTTGATGAGGGCGGAGTAGCGGGCGCGGCGCGCGGGCAGCTCAGGGGCCACCTCGCGAATCATGTTGAGGGCGTCAGAACCGATGAGCTCGCCCTCGCGGTCGAAGTCCGTGGCGATGATGACCTCGTCGGCCTTTTTGGCGAGGTTCTTGAGGACGCGGATGATCTCCTTCTCCGCGGGGTTCTTGATGATCGGCGACCACGTGAGGTACGGCAGGCTCTCGACCTTCCAACCCTTGATGTTGATGCCGTTGGCAAGGAAGGGCTTGCGCTTGGTGTCGTACGGCGGGCGGGCGAGGCCGTCGGGCACGCCGGCGGGCAGGACCTCGCCGTCCTCGGTCAGGCTGTACCAGCCCATCTTCTTGTCGAAAAGAATCTCGTCAGGGAAATCCGGTGCGAGGATGTGACCGGCCAGGCCCATTGAGACCCAGTCCTCGCCATCGACTTTGAAACGGTAGACCTGCGTGTTATAGACCTTGTCGTTCTTCGGCGCGCCGGCGTCGGCCAGCAGCTGCGCGATCTTCTGCGCAGCGATGTTCTTCTCTGCAACGACGAGCTTCACAAGGGCTCCTTTTGTACGGCGCGGGTGCGCCAGACGTATTTATATATAGTGTGGGTCAGTGTACACGAGTTCTACCGTTCACGCTAAAAGCCCACGCTGCGGCAGAGGAATCCACCTCGTACCACTCGCGAGCGCCCTCGCTCGGCCGCCTTTGCCCCCATCGGCCGCCTTCACACTGCCCGGCCGCCCCCCGCGTCGCCGAGATACAACCAAAGTCACGCTCGAGCACCCGATTTTGTGACTTTAGTTACATTTCGAGCTGTGACTTCGACTGCATTTCGAACACGGAAAAGAAAGTACCCGGGATCCTCATCCCGGGTACTTGGCATCATTGCGATTGTGCTTCGGCTGAGCTTGTACTTAGGTCGAGCTTGGACCGTTCGGTTGGGGGCGCGCCACGTGCCCGGGTGCATCCTGCCCATCAGGGCATATGCCATCCGCCTGGGCGCGCGCCGTGCGACTACTCGTCGTCGTCCTCGTCGTCGCCGAAGAGGCCCAGACGGCTCTCAGTGAGGCCGGCCTTGCCGTCGCGCGCCACAACCACGAAGCGGGTGATCATGAGCGAGACCTCGTACAGGGACAGCATGACCGCATACATGAAGATCAGCGTCACGGGCGAAGCATCGGGCGTGATGGACGCGGAGACCACGAGCATGATCACGTAGACGTAGCGCCATGCCGCACGGAAGCTGGCATAGGGCACGATGTGGAACACGGCCAGGTAGAACACGATGAGCGGAAGCTCGAACGAAACGCCAAAGCCGATCATGAGCAGAAGCTCGGTGTTGATGAAATCCTCGAGCTGGGGCATGGCGGCGCCGATGGAGCGGGTCTCCTCGAGCAGCCACTCAAAGGCGGCCGGCGCGATGAAGGCATAGCAGAAGATGACGCCGGCGAAGAACAGCATGGTGGCGACCGGCACCGTGGGGACAACCCAGCGGCGCTCATTGGGGCGCAGGGCCGGCAGGAAGAACGCAAGAATCTGCCAGATGATCATGGGCGTGCACATGGCGAGCGCGACCTTGATGGCGATGTTGAACTTGATGGAGAAGCCGCCGAGCGAGGTCATGACGGAGAGCTGCTCGCCGGGCTGCAGAGAACCGTTGATCGGGTCCTTGAGGATGTCAACCAGCGTGGGGGCTGCAAAATACATGAAGACGGTGGCGGCGAGCACCGACACGACGACGATGGTGAGGCGACGGCGCAGCTCACCGAGATGGTCCATGAGCGGCATGCGCGCGGGTCCGATGGGCATTACTGCTCCCCTCCCTTCGACTCATCCTCGACAGGTGCGGCCTCGGCCTCCACAGCAGGAGCCGCGGCGCGCTTGCGCGGACGGCGGGCGTACAGGTCCTCGGTGGTCAGCACCTCGGGTTCGGAAGCCTCCTCGGCCACCTGCTCGGACTCGGGCTCAGGCTCGGCAGCGGGAGCATCGTCTGCAGGAGCATCCTCGGCGGGAGCGCTCTTGCCGTCCTCGGCGTCGCCCGCAGCGGCCTCGGCCTCTTTGGCGGCGCGCTCCGCGGCCAGGCGGGCACGGCGCTCGGCAAAGGTCTCCTTGCGCACCGGGGCCTCCTCAGTTGAAGCGGAGCCCTCGGCGTCGGCATCCTCGTCCTCCGCCGCAACGGCCACCTTGGGGGCCTTGGCAGCGGCGGCCATGGGGTCCACAACCTCGGTTTGGACGACGGCGGTCAGCTTCTCCTGCGTCTCCCGGAACTGACGCAGGGCGCGACCGATGGTGCGGCCCATCTGCGGCAGCTTGTCGGGACCGAACAGCAAGAAGCCAAAGACCAGGATGATGACCAGCTCGGTCGATCCAATTCCTAGCACGGGATACCTCCCAGTTTCCTCAAATGTCCATGCGGCGCTCCGTGCGCCGTCCAAAGCGGCAATATTCCAAGTATAGCGCCGCCGTACGCCACGCCCCGCGACGAGTCGCCGTACGGATAAAGCCTTACGCTGCGCTGATGCTGATGTCCTTATCGACGCCCAAAAGCTGCGCGACGCGCAGGACGTTCGGCTGGGCGCCCGTAATGGACAGGGCGCGCTCACGCTCAGAGGCGCGGCGGGCGGCGCCGACCAGCACGCCGATGCCCGTGGAATCGATATAGGGAACCTGGGAGAAATCGAGCTCGACGCGCTCAGTGGGCTGCTCAAGGGCCAGATCGATTGCGTTGCGGAGCTTGTCGGCGTTCGAGATGTCGATCTCGCCCTCGACGGCGATGAGGTAGCGCTCTGCACTGGGATGCGTGGTGATGGCGAGTTCCATATCCATGCCTTTCGATTGAGTCGCGCTCGGCGCGATCGTTTACTTGCTCAGCGCCTCGAGGCGCTCGCGGGCGTAATCGCCCACACCGTAGGTATCGTCCTCGGCGGCGGTGTCGACGGCCTTGCGATAGGCCTTCTCGGCCTTGTCCGCATCGCCGTGGGATTCGTAGAACATGCCGAGGTTCGCCCATGCGGGCGCGAACGTGGCGTCGCGCGCGACGAAAGCCTCGAGGTCCGCGATGGCCTGTTCATGCTCACCGGCGTAGAACACGCAGATGGCGCGATCCACCTCGGCCGCCGGAGAGGCGTTGTTCGCAAGGTACTCGTCGTAGTGGACGATGGCCTGCTTGAAGACGTCCCGGGCCTTCAGCTGGTCCTCCTCGCTCTTGGCGCCGTTCATGGCGGACATGCCCATATCGAAGAAGTTGTTGGCCAGCGTGAGCGGGTCATTTGATACGGGGGCGGCGGAACCGTCGACCACCTTGGCGTTACCCTCCTCATCAAGCTCGATGTCGGGATGGCCCTCGGGCATCTCGACCGAAGCATCCTCGGAGGCGGCCTCGGGCTCGCGCGAGCCCAACTCGTTGATGGTCACCGTGGTGCCCACGAGGTAGCCGATCACCACGCCGAGCACCAGCGAGATGCCGGCGATGGCGAGCACCATCCAAAACGGCGGGGACTGACGCTGCGGGCGGGCGGGATCGGAGTTGGCCAAAGCGGCGGGCTCGGCAGACGGGTGACGCGCATCCGCCTCGGCGACGTTATCGGATGCGGGCTCGGGCACGGACTCCGCCTCAGCCAGCTCGTCGTCGAAGAACTCGTCGAAATCGTCGGTCATTTAGGCACGCTCCTCGAGCGCGAGCTGGGCGCTCACGAGCTTGACGGCCAACACGAGCACCTCGAGCGCGGAAGAAAGATCCTCAACGCTGGGGTAGCTCGGGGCGATGCGGATGTTGGTATCGTGCGGGTCCTCGCCATAGGGCCAGGTGGCGCCTGCCGGGGTGAGGGTGACGCCCATCTCGCGGCACAGGGCGCCCACACGCTTGGCGGAGCCCTCGGGGCCGTCGAAACTCACGAAATAGCCGCCGCGCGGATGCGTCCAGGTGGCGCAACCGGTGCCGTCCAAGCCCTCATGCAGCTTGGCATCGACGCACTCGAAGCGCGGGCGCATGAATTCGGCATGACGACGCATATGGGCGCGCACGGCGTCCAGGTCGGGCAGGAAGCGCACGTGACGCAGCTGGTTGAGCTTGTCGGCGCTGATAAGACCGGCCTGCAGGTGGTGCGCGATCTCCTTGATGACCACGGGAGAGGCGGCAACAAAACCCACGCCAGCACCGGGGAAGGTGATCTTGGAGGTGGAGGCGAAGGCGATCACGCGATCCTCGTTGCCAGCCTCGCGCGCGGCGTCGAAAACGTTAAGGAGCTCGTCGCCCTCGTCATACAGGTCATGCACGCAGTAGGCGTTGTCCCAGAAGATGCGGAAATCGGGGGCGGCCGTCTTCATCGAGGTGAGGCGACGGACCGTCTCGTCGGAGTAGGTATCGCCCGTGGGGTTGGAGTACTTGGGGACGCACCAGATGCCCTTGATGCCCTCATCGGCCGCGACGAGGCGCTCAACCTCGTCCATGTCCGGACCGTTCTCGGTCATGCGCACGGGAACGTTCTCGATGCCCAGATCCTCGGTGATGCCGAAGTGGCGATCGTAGCCGGGCGCGGGGCAGAGGAACTTGACGCGCGCGCCGTCGTGCGCGGCGGAGAACTCGGACCACGGGGCATGGCCGCACGTGCCCTTGAGCCAGCACATGGCCACGGAATCATGCTCGATCAGCAAACTGGAGCTACCGAGCACGAGCGTCTGGGACGGATCGACGCCCAAAAACTCCCCGGCGAGCGCGCGAGCGGAGGGGATGCCCTCGAAGCAGCCGTAGTTGCTGCAGTCCACGCCGCCGTCGGTAAGGTCGGAGTCAGCGCTGAGCAGGTCGAGCATGGGGCGGGAGATGGCCACCTGCTCGGGCGACGGCTTGCCGCGAGCCATATCGAGCTTGAGCTCGCGCGCCTTGACCTCGGCGACGCGCGCCTCGAGATCGTCGATGGCGGCGGCCAGCTCGGCGTCGTTCATCGTTTGATACATCGTCTGCATGACGGTTCCCTTTCTCATCGCGAAACGAGAGGGGCGTCACCGCGACGACCCCGCTACGCTGCATCGCTTCGCATCGAAACAGTATACGTGGTTTACCAGGCCCCACTCCATAGCCGCACAGAATGTGTAGAGTCTCATGCCCGTCTCAGATGGGGCCAGGGTCTCAAATGGGGCCAGGTACGAATTGGGCACCTTCGATGCCGGGCCGACGGCAGGCCCGGGTAAAACCTCGGTTTGCACCCATCCCAATTGGAGCGGCTCCCCCGTCGCTTCACAATTCCACAACAGGGCTGCCACAGAAGCACCATGGTGAACGGTCGATTTCTTAAGGTGTACGTAAGACGAGACGGAGTCCATGGGGGCCAATTTCCCCATTTATTGCTTTTGACCTCGCATTTCATCGCTCGGGCAAAGTCTCGTAAGACTTTCTTATGCGGATAAGACGGGCCGCACTGGCAATAATGATGACAGCACCCGAGGGCCAGCAGCGAGGCCCAAAGGCGCCCGTACCGGTGGATGACGAGGAGGCCCGAGCATGCCGTCGTTTTACGATGTCCAGCGCGCCCGGACCCCCCGGCCGCAGCTCAGATGTGCGAACCATTTCTCCTTCCCCCCGACACAGAGAAAGGGCCTCCTCGAACCCACCACCCGTACACGGTCGAGCAACCAGCGAGTCAACCTCCTTCGCTCGTACAACGACCTGCTCGACGCCCTCGACGTGCCGCAATTGCAGCAGTCCACGGCATAACCGCAGCACCAACAAGCAGACTCGGCGAAAGGGCCTCCGCAAGGAGGCCCTTTCCATGTCGCGATCCGCCGCGATCGTCTTGAACGCCCCGCACAAAAGCAGGCGCCCGCCAGCGCATCTGCGCAGACGGGCGCCCGAATCCCAAGGGGGAGCAATTTGTACCTGTCCCCAATTGAGACGCTACATGAGCTTGGTTTCCTCGAGCTTCTCGATGATCCAGCGGTTGGCGCGAATCACCGGGCGGCGGAACACCAGGCCCAGGGCCAGAGACGGGATGAGGTACAGCGCAAGCGTGCCGAGCTCGATCCAGAATTCCATGCCGTACGCCCCCGCCATGGCGGCATGCATGGCGTTGATGGCGTGCGTGAACGGCAGGAACGGGTAAACAGCCTGGAAGAAGTCGGCGGTCATCTCAATCGGGAAGGTACCGCCCGAACCCGCGACCTGCATGACCAGCAGCACGACCGCAATGGCCTTGCCGATATCGCCGAAGCTCACCGTGAGCGTGTAGATCATGTTGCTGAACACGAACCCGGCGAGCCAGCCCACGAGCATGAACTGGAAGGGATGCTCGCATTGGATGCCGAAGAACAGCAGGTCGCCGGCGCACACAAGCGTGGCCTGCGCAAATGCCAACAGCGCGAAGAACGCATAGCGACCGAGGTAGAGCTCGTGCAGGCGCGGGTTGCCAAGGGCCTTGACGTCGGCCTCATCGACATTGGCCTTGAGCATGGCCGCCAAGACGATACCCGCGACCCAAATCGAAAGCGTGGTATAGAACGGAGCCATCGCGCTGCCGTAGTTCTTGATGTGATACACGGCCTGGCGGTCGAGGGCCACCGGCGCGGCGAGGGCGTCGGCGAGGGCCGCAGGGTCGGAACCGATGAGCTCGCGCACGCGGTCGAGGTCGCCTGAGGTCACTGCGGTGTCCAGGCCCTCCTTCAGACGCTGCAGGTCATCGGCGGCGGACACGAGATCGGCAGACGCACCGGCGAGAACCTCATGGGCCCCGGCCAGGTCATCAGAGAGCGCCGATGCGGCATGGGACAGGTCGGTCACAGTCGCGCCCAGGTCGTCGGCCATATCGGAGCCGCGACGGGCGACATCGGCCACGGCATCGGAAAGGTCGCTGATCTGCTGCTTGAGAGTCGCATTATAGGAATCCTTGACGCCGCCGATGCTCCCCTTCGCCTCGGCGATGCCGTCCTTCACGGCCTGCGCCTTCGCCCGCGCATCGGCGGCTCCCGTCTCGAGCGACGCAGCCGCATCGGAGAGGTGTTTGGCGAGCAACTCTTGCTGGTTGGCGACGTTGCCCACGGTATTGGCGACAATATCGATCTTCTGCACCAGCTCGGCCTTGAGCTTCTCAGGCAGGTTGGACCCCTCGACATCACGCTCGACAGCGAGGATGTTGTCTTGCACGTCACGCATGTCGGAAGCCCGCTTGGCCACGTCTGCGGATGCATCGCGCAGCTGGGTGACAGTCAAAGACACGTGCGCGTCGGCGGCACCAAAGGCCTCGTCGATGGCCTTCGCGGCGGCGTCGTAATCGCCCGCGCTATCCTTAAGGGACTGGTTGATAGCCGCAACCGCGGCATCCAGCGCATCATGCATGCCGCTCAAGCCCGTTTTCGCGTCGCCCACAAGGGCCTCGGCATCCTTGCTCGCCGTACCAGCGCTCGCCAGCAAATCGCTCGCCGAATCGAGCAGGCCGGTGGAGGACTGCAACAGTCCCGCGAACTCGTCCACGCTTCCAGAAGCGTCGCGCAAGGTCGTGATGGCACCGGCCAACGTGCCCGACAGGTTGCCGGCGTAGGCCGCGATCTGATCGCCATCCATGAACTCAAGCAAGCTCGAAGTAGTTGCCAGGCCAACATCGCTGATGGTCTTTGCGAAGGTCTCATCGATCTGCTGGCGCACGGTGCTCGCAGCCTTATCGGTCACGCGCGGAGCAATCGCGTTCGCCTTCTGATTCTCGTAGTACACGATCTCGGCATGCTCCGCATCGCTGGAGAACACGGTCATCATGCGCGAGCTGAAATTCTCGGGGATAACCACCGCGGCGTAGTACTCGCCCGAGCGGACGCCCTCCACGGCGTCGGATTCGCTCACGAACCTCCAGTCCAACTGGTCGTTCTCGCGCAGGGCGGACACCACCGTGTCTCCAATGTTCACGCGCACCGGGATGAGGTCGCTCATGTACCCATCGTCGGAGTTTGCCACGGCCACCTTGAGGTTGCCGGTGTTGCCGTAGGGGTCCCAGCTGCCGGCGATGTTGAACCACGCGTACAGCGTGGGAACGATCACCAGACCGACCGCCACGATGAGCGCGACCACGCTTCCACGAATGCGGGAGAGGTCCCGCTTGAGAATGGCGATGATGTTCCTCATCTACTCCTCGCCTCCTTCCTCATGCACGCAGGACATGGTGCGACCCAGCTCACGGCGCATCTCATCGGCGGGCAGACCGCTCATATGTACCTGGTCCCTCAAACTCCGGCGCAGATATTCGACGAAGATCATGTACGCGTCGGCACCGATCACGGCGACGATCCACAACAGCAGCATCACGAGCTTGCCATCGATGTCCAAATCGAGCGTTGCCGTAAGGATGAACAGCAGGATGGGTAGGCCGAACACGAGGCAGAAACCCGTCTTGATGAGGGTGGGATAGCGACGCTCGAAACGCGCGGCGCGCTCGACCACGTCGCGGCGATACGCCTCGGTATCCAACAGTGCGCGCACGGTGGAGCGGAGCGAGAAGTGCTCGCGCGCCATATCATCGTGCTCGCAGATCATCACGCCCGTGCCCGTGAGCTCACGGTCGAAGAGCAGGTTGAGATTGAGCAGCTTGGGCCTCAGCCACACGCCCACGAACAGGGCGATCAGCAAAAATACACCGAGGGCGACGAGGTTCATCAGGTAATCCATGCCGTACATGCCGCCGATGGTCTCGCGCATCGCGTTAATGCCATACGTAAAAGGCAGCAGAGGATGCAGCGCCTGGAAGAAGCCAGGCATCATCTCAATGGGGTACATGCCCGAGGAACCCGGGATCTGCACGATCACGAGGATGACGCCGATGGCCTTGCCGATGTGCTTGAACGAGATCGCCAGGGCGTAAATGATGTTCACGTACACGAACGAGGTGAACACGCCGGCGAGCATGAACAACGCCGGATGCTCGCACTGGATACCGAGGACGAGGTCGCCCGCGCACACGATGATCGACTGGACAAAGCCGAGCAGGACCATGAGCATCCAACGACCGAAGTAGCCCTGGTTCGCCGTGAAGCGACCCAAGCCCTCGTCATCGACCTCGAGCTTGAAGATGGCGATGAGCACGAAGCCGCCAACCCACAGCGCGAGATTGGTGTAGAAGGGCGTTACGCCGGAACCGTAATTGGCAACCGGGTAGACCGGCTCCGTGCGCAACGTCACGGGAGCGGACATGAAATCAGACATGTCCTCCGGATCCATGTCGAGAATGGTGGCGAGATCGGCCGTTGCCTCGGAGCTGCGGAGAGCGGAGAGGTCAGTCGCGACGCTTCCGAGCGTCGTCTGCAAATCGGCCAGGGTCTTATCGGAGCTGGCAAGCGCCTGACGGGTCTGGTCGAGCATAGCGTCGAGCTGGTCGAGCATCGAGATTGACTGGCCGATGGTCGGCGTCAGGCTCCGCACCACGCCGACGAGGTCGCCGGAGACGCTTGAAAACGCATCCAAGCCATCGCTCAGGCGAGGCATGACCTCTTCGTTGATGCGCTTCTGAGTCTTGCCGAGTCCCTCGACGCTTCCCTGAATGGCATCGTTCATGGCACCCGAGGCCTTATCGAAAGCCGCGGCGTCGTTGCCCAGGGCATCGCTTTGGCCCTGCAGGCCATCTTTGACCTGCTGCAGCCCCTGGTTCTGGCGCTCGAGCTCGCGAATCGCGATCTCGATGTCGCCGCTGTTGCCCAGCTGACCGTTGATCTTGCGCAGCGCCTCGATGGCGCGCGTATTGGAGTCGATCACGGATTGGAAGTCGATGAGGGAGATGTCGATCTTGGTTTTTGCCGAGCTCGCCGCGCCGGCGATCGCGCCCACCGCGCTGTTCGCGTCGGAAGCCGCAGTGCCCAGATGCATGGCACCGTTTGAAAGCGCGCTCGAAAGCGCCGTGTGGAAATCGCGGGCGGCAGAGCGCGTGGTTCCCAACAAGGCGTCGCCACGCTGAAGCGCCTCGACAAGCGAGGGGGCCTCCTCGTCCATGCCGGCGAGGGCCGACTTCGCATCGGCGGCGGCCTTCTTGGCCGCGTCGATCGTGGCGTTCATATCGGACAGGCCCGAACGAACCCGGTCGAGCGCATCCACCGAATGGGCCACATCGGCCATCACGCCAACGTGCGCGCTCTCCCCCGCCGCATCGATATCCACGCCGAGTTTCTTCGCCTCGGTCACGAGCGTGCTCGTGACCGTGCCCACAAAGGTCTCGTTGAGCTGAGTCTCGATGGTCTCGGCACCGGTATCGGTCACCTTCGGGGCGATGGCGTTTTTCTTCTCGTTCACGTAATACGTGAGTTCGGGCTGCTCGAAATCGCCCGTGAGCATGCTCGTGAGCTTCTCGCTGAAGTCGTGCGGAATCACGATGGCGGCGTAGTAATCACCGCGCCGCACGCCCTCCTCGGCCTTCTTCGCATCCGTGAAGACCCAGCCCAGGTCGTGATTCTCCTTGAGTTTGTCGATCGTCTGCTCGCCGGCGTTGAGTTTGCCCGTGAGTTCGGTCTCCACGCCCGCATCCTCGTTGGCGACTGCGATCTTGACGCCCTCGGTGCTACCGTAGGGGTCCCAGTTCGCCTCGATGTTGTACCAGGCGTACAGGGACGGAATGATGCACACACCGATGGTGATGACCATCGCCACTGGATTGTGCAACAAGCGGAGCACATCGCGCTTGAAGATCTCCCATGCTTTTCTCACGCTTGTCTCATCCTTTGACCTCGAGATTTATTGTTCGGTGCAGAACTATACTACGCACGTTAGTAAAACAACAGTTGTAACGGTATCTGACGTACGTCTTAATACTTTCTGCAAACTACCAGGAATTTGTCATGAGTCCCCACCATGAAAAAGCCGGGGCGCCCCGTCTGGAGCGCCCCGGCGGATCGGCCGGCATATGGGCCGGCATATCGTTTTCGAGCTCGCCTACATGAGTTCGCAGACGCTCTGGGCGAAGGCAACTGGATCGGCCGGCAGAATGCCCTCGACGAGCAGCGCTTGATCGTAGAGCAAGCCGGCGTACAGCGCGAGCTTGTCCTTGTCGCCGGCATCATGTGCGGCCACGAGCTTGTCGAACACGGCGTGCTTGGCGTTGAGCTCGAGTACGCGCTGGGTCTTGGGCATCTCGCCGCGATCGGCCTCGGGACCGCGGGCAAGGACCTTCTCCATCTCGAGCGACAGCGGGCCCTCGGTGGTGATGCAGGCGGGCGCGTCGGTCAGGCGAGCAGAAACCGCGACTTTCTCGACCTTGTCGCCCAGCGCCTCCTTCATGGCGTCGAACAGGTCGCCATGCTCCTTGGTGGCCTGTTCGGCATCCTTCTTCTCGTCCTCGGTCGCCAGGTCGAGATCGCCAGTCGCCACGTTCTTGAGCTCGAGGAAACGGTCCTCGGTCTCCGGCTCGGCACCATCGGCCACGGCCTTGGCGGCAGCCTCGCGGGCAGCGTCGTCCTCGTAAACCTTAGGGCAGTTCTTGGCGGTGTACCCGCGCATTGCCTGGAAGGTGAACTCATCCACGTCCGTCGTGAGCAGCAGCACGTCATAACCGCGATCGAGCACGCCCTTGACTACGGGCATCTTGGCGAGGCGGTCGCGGTCGTCGCCGGCGGCGTAGTAGATGGCCTTCTGGCCCTCGGGCATGGCGGCGGCGTACTCGGCCAGCGTCACCATCTTGTTCTCGCGCGCGCTCCAGAACAACAGCAGATCGCCCAGCTCGTCGGCCTTCATGCCGTAGCTGGAGTAGATGCCGAACTTGAGGCCGCGGCCGAAGTTCTCGAAGAAGGTCTCGTAGGCCTCACGGTCGCTATCGCGCATCTTCTCGAGCTCGCTCGTCACGCGCTTCTCGATGCGCTTGGCGATGGCCTTGAGCTGTCGATCGTGCTGCAGGGTCTCGCGGGAGATATTGAGCGAGACGTCCTGGGAATCCACCACACCGCGCACGAAGTTGTAGTAATCGGGCAGCAGCTCGGCGCACTTATCCTGGATCAAGACGTTGGAGCTGTAGAGCGCGAGACCCTTCTCGTAATCCTTGCTGTACAGGTCGAACGGGGCGCGGCTGGGGATGAACAGTAACGCGTCATACTCGAGCGTGCCCTCGGCATGGAAGCTCACTGTGCGGGCCGGGTCCTCGAAGTCGTGGAAGGTCGACTTATAGAACTCGTTGTAGTCCTCGTCGGACACATCAGAGCTGCGCTTCTTCCAAATCGGGGTCATGGAGTTGATGGTATCGAGCTCCTCGTAGTCCTCATACTCCGGCGTATAGTCATCGCCGGCATCCTCGGGGTGCTCCTTCTCACGGCTCTTGGTGACCATCATCTGAACCGGGTAGCGCACGTAGTTGCTATAGCGCTTGATGAGGTCCTTCAGGCCCCACTCGGACAGGAAGGTATCGTAGTTCTCGCCGGGCTCGCCGTTCTCGCCCTCGATATTCTCGCGAATGGTGAGGATGACGTCGGTACCGTGCTCGGAGCGCTCGCCTTCCTCGATGGTGTAGCCCTCGAGGCCATCGGACTCCCACACGTGTGCGACGTCCTCGCCAAAGGCGCGGCTGACAACGCGAACGCGCGAGGCGACCATGAACGCAGAGTAGAAGCCCACGCCGAACTGACCGATGATGTCCACGTCGGAACCCTGGTGCTCGGCGTTGGCCTGCTTGAACTCCTGGCTGCCGGAATGGGCAATGGTGCCGAGGTTGTTCTCGAGGTCCTCGGCGGTCATGCCAATGCCATTGTCAGACACGGTGAGGGTGCGAGCGTCGCGATCGAAAGAAACGCGAATGGCAAGGTCCTCGTCACCCAGCTGAATGCTCGAGTCGGAAAGGCTCTTGAAGTTGAGCTTGTCCACCGCGTCTGAAGCGTTGGAGATGAGCTCGCGCAGGAAGATCTCCTTGTTGGTGTAGATCGAGTTGATCATGAGGTCCAGGAGCTTCTTGCTCTCCGTTTTGAATTGCTGCATGCTCGAAATGCCCTTTCTGTCGTTTGCCGGCCGGCTCGCGCCGACCGATACGCCCAAGACCGGCGCATCGGTGTTGAACGACTTCCATGGTACCCACAATTGCACTCATAAAACCTAAGTCATAATCACTTAGATTCAGATGACACAATTGCTTTTCCCGAGCCATTCCGCAAGTCGTCGACCGCGCAGGCCCGCAAACCCTTCTGCTAACCATTTATTTCAACGGCTTCGGTCAAATAAGTCATTCATACAGTAATCTGATCTTGTGAAACCTCCTGCGCGAGGGCGCATTCCCCCACGAATCGAGACTCTCGGTAAAAATATGACATCCATAAGCGGCATAAGGCGACTTTCACCCCGATGCACTCGGTGCGTTTCTCCCTATTCGCCGCACCAAACACTGTATAAGGCTTCTTTTTGACCACTCTTACAATTATCGGCCAGCATGGCCAAAAGGATGTATCGTCTATGCATGGAAGGAATTGTTTGCGCGTGCGGCGCCTCCGCACTTGAGCTATATCGGTCGAGCAAGCGCCTCATCCCGACGCTGCTCGATAAGCCGAGGACCGGCAAGGTCGCCGGACTCATGGTCCCGCCGCGACAATTTCTGGAAGACGACATGACCGCACGCGGCGTCACCAAGCAACCCTACCATGTCCTGGTCGATGGCAACCACGGATACAACCCACGACGGGACATCCATGCCGTCGCTTGCTATCACCCGCTTCCGCCTCGATCGCTCATTAAAATCGACAAAGGTTTTTGGGTAACGAGCCCCGAGCTGACCTTCATTCAGATTTGCGCAGATGAAGATCTAAATGATTTCGACATCATTTGCTTGGGATATGAGCTTTGTGGAACCTACGTTCTCGACGATTCGTGGGACGGCCTCACGTGCATCGATGAGCCCCTCACATCAACCGAGAAAATCGGCAGGCTCATCAATTCCATCCATAGAGTCCCCGGAATCAAACGGGCCAGAAACCTGATAAAGCATGTACACGACCTATCGAATTCCCCCATGGAAACCATTCTGGCCATGCTCGTTTCCCTGCCGACAACGAAGGGCGGTCTTGGCCTTGGCCCCATCTCCCTGAACCACCCTGTTGCAACCCCCGTAGGGCAAAGACGCGTCGACATCGGCTTCCCCAGACAGCGTGTCGGACTGGAGTATCAAGGCAAGGAATTCCACTCGATCGAAGCGGCGAGACGCGACGCGCGAAGGCAGAATAAAATCGTCGGATCGGGCTTCACGATACTGAACGTTTGGTATGAAGACCTAATTGATGAGCATCTCTTCCAGCAACTCGTCACCGATCTGTTTCGCGCATTGGGAATCCGGAAGCGCATTCGGGTCACCGGATACCACACGCTTCAAAAGCTACTGCGCATGCAACTCATGCCAGCCATCAAAGCATACAGCAGCAACGAGTTCTAACAATCGTGCAAAAAGCCACCGAGCACCTGGAGCCAGTCGCGCCAAAAGCCCATCGAAGGTCGCCCGCCCCAAGGCCGCCCGCCTGCCCCAAAGCAGCCCGTCCCAAAGCCACCGCACCTCATCGGCAGATCCGGCGTGCTGCCGCGAACGCAATGCTTTCACCCTATGAAAAACGCGGCGTCGCGATCAGAGCGACGCCGCGTTGCATTGCATACCGCGAACAAACTGAGAAAAGCCGCTAGGCCAGCACCTCGCGAACGGCGGCGGCGATGCCCTCGGCGTTCAGGCCGTACTTGTCCAGCAGCTCGAGTGCGGGACCGGACTCGCCGTACACATCCTGCACACCCACGCGACGCATGGGGACGGGGCTCTTCTCGCACAGAACGGCGGCGCAAGCCTCGCCCAATCCGCCGATGACGGAATGCTCCTCGACCGTGACCACGTGGCCGGTCTTGGCCGCGGAGGCAAGCAGGGTGTCCTCGTCGAGCGGCTTGATGGTGTGCATGTTGACAACCTCGACGGAGATGCCCTCGGCGGCGAGCGCGTCGGCCGCCTCGAGCGCAGCGGAGACCATGAGGCCACAGGCGACGACGGTCGCGTCGGTGCCCTCGCGCATCACGATGGCGCGGCCAAGTTCGAACTCATAGTTCTCAGGGTCGTTGATCACCGGCGCAGCCAAGCGACCAAGACGCAGGTAGAACGGGCCATCGGTGGCGTAGGCGCAACGCGTCGCAGCACGGGCCTCCACGTCGTCGGCGGGGACGACCACCGTCATGCCGGGGATGGTGCGCATGAGGGCGATGTCCTCGTTGCACTGGTGCGTGGCGCCGTCCTCGCCCACGGAAATGCCGGCATGAGTCGCGCCGATCTTCACGTTGAGGTGCGGATAGCCGATGGAATTGCGAATCTGCTCGTAGGCGCGGCCGGCGGCGAACATGGCAAAAGTGCTCGCAAAGGCGACGCGACCGGTGGTGGCGACGCCCGCGGCGAGGCCCATCATGTTGCCCTCGGCGATGCCGGCGTTGTAGAAGCGATCGGGGAAGGCGGCCTTGAACTTGGCCGTCTGGGTCGCAGCCGCAAGGTCGGCATCGAAGACCAGGAAGTCGTCGTGCTCTGCGCCAAGCTCGACCAGGGTCTCGCCGTAGCTCACGCGGGTGGCGATTCTCTTCTCGTCTGCCATAGCTTTAAGCCTCCTTCGCGAGCTCGGCCATGGCCTGCTCGAACTGCTCGTCGTTGGGGGCTTTGCCGTGCCAGCCCACCTGGCCCTCCATAAAGGAGACGCCCTTGCCCTTGACCGTCTCGGCCACGATGCACACCGGCTTGCCGGTGATGGAGCGGGCCTCCTCGAAGGCCGCACGGACCTGAGCCATGTCATTGCCGTCTGCCAGCTCGATCACATGGAACTTGAACGCGGCGAACTTGTCGGCGATGGGCATCGCGGAGTTGACCTCCTCGATGCTACCGTCGATCTGCAGGCCGTTGTGGTCGACGATCAGGCAGAGGTTGTCCAGCTGCTGGTTGCCCGCGAACATGGCGGCCTCCCAGACCTGGCCCTCCTCGATCTCGCCGTCACCGAGCAGGCAGTAGGTGCGATAGGCGTCGCCCCAGTGCTTGGCGGCGAGCGCCATGCCCACGGCAGCCGAGATGCCCTGGCCCAGGGAGCCGGTGGACATGTCGACGCCCGGGGTGTCGTTCATGTTGGGGTGGCCCTGAAGGTGGCAGCCCACATGGCGCAGGGACTCGAGGTCCTCCTTGGGGAAGAAGCCACGCTCGGCGAGGGCCGCATACAGCGCGGGAGCGCAGTGACCCTTGGAGAGCACGAAGCGGTCGCGGTCGGCGCGACGCGGGTCTGCCGGGTCGACGTTCATCTCCTCGAAGTAGAGGTAGGTGATGATGTCGGCGGCGCCGAGCGAACCACCGGGGTGCCCGGACTTCGCTGCGTGCGTGCCGATCACGACCCCCCTCCTGACCTCATTGGCAACCTGGATGAGTTCCTCATCGCTCATGGACGATGCCTCCTTGTGGGTGAGCGGTGCATAAATGTACGCGACAATCATAGCGGGACAATCGGCGAACAGGGCGCTCGCAGACGGTAAATTCAAAACTATTTTTTTCGCAGACAAGGGTGTTTACCTGCGATAAAGCGCTTTACCACAACTGGGTCACCAAACCGGCGAGGCACTTTACCGACCCCTCGTCTCACGCGTTTGCGACGCGCTCCCAATCAGCCTCGAAGGCCGCAATGCCGGCATCGGTGAGCGGATGATGGAGGCATTTCTTGAGCGCCTTCATGGGGACGGTGGCGATATCGGCGCCCAACAGGGCAGCTTGGACCACATGGTTGGCCGTGCGCACCGAGGCGGTGATGATCTCGACCACGCCGTCCGGGTTCTTGCCGGACCAATCGTAGTTCTTGATGCAAGTGATCACGTCCGCGAGCTGCGAGATGCCATCCAGCGCGATATCGTCGTAGCGACCAACGAACGGCGAGATATAGCGGGCGCCGGCGTTGGCGGCCAGCAACGCCTGAGTCGCGGAGAAGATGAGCGTCATATTCACGCGAATGCCCTCATCGGCCAGAATTCGGCATGCTGCCAGACCGGCCTCGCAGATGGGCAGCTTTATGACGATATTCGGAGCGAGCGCGGCGAGCCGTCGTCCATCGGCTACCATGCCATCGACCGTCGTCGCCGTAGTCTCAGCCGACACCGGCAGACCCTTGCAGAGCTCGGCGATCTTTTGCATGTGGGGCTCGAAGTCGGCGAGGGCGCCGCCCGTCTTGGCGTACAGGCTCGGATTGGTGGTGACGCCGGCCAGGCATCCCCAGCTCTTCGCCTCGGCGATCTCTTCCAGGTTCGCGGTATCGATGAAGAACTTCAAGGCAGACCCTTTCTCACGCTGTGCCACAGGGCCAGTATACGCACGGAGCCACAAGGGACCGCATCGGGCGGGTAAGGGCTTCGAGCTGAAACGTGTTAGCCTCCACCCAACGGTAGCAACCCGCGCGCAAGCGGCATGAACCAGCCCACGGGGCGGGCAACGGTCGCGCATACCGGCTTAAGCCTCGATCTGCTCCTGGGCAGGGAACCGCACGGTGATCGTGGTGCCGCAGCCGAGTTCGCTCTCGAGTTCGATGCGGGCACCGTGGTACGACGCGGCGTGTTTCACGATGGCAAGGCCCAAGCCGGTGCCGCCGCGCGCCTTGGAACGGCTCTTGTCAACCCGGTAGAAGCGCTCGAAGATCTTCTCCTGCTCCTCGGGTGCGATGCCTATGCCCGTGTCGGCAACCCGGATGAAGGGCGTGGGGCAATCGCAATCCGGCGTAGCCTCGACGCCGCACGAGAGGGTCACCGACCCGCCCGGGTGGTTGTATCGAATGGCGTTGCTCGTCAGGTTGTAGGTGAGTTCGTCGACCAGGCGGGGCACGCCGGTCACCATAGCCGGCGCGCAATCCAGATCCAAATCGATCTCCGAACGCGATGCGACCTGTTCGAGACGCTGGACGATTCCGTCGAGCATGAGCGGGAGGTCGATGGGCTCCCGTGCGCCGAGGGCCGCCGCAGCCGAGTCCCCTTCGGAGCGCTCGGCCTCGTCGAGGTTGGAGAGAGTGAGGATGTCGTTCACCAGCGAGGTGAGACGCCCCGCCTCACTGTAGATGCGGCGTCCGAAGTCGCGCAAATCCGCCTCGTCGGTCACGAGACCGTTGGCGATGAGCTCGGCATATCCCGAGACCGTGGTGAGCGGGGTCTTGAGTTCGTGCGTGATGTTGGCGGTGAACTCGCGGCGCATGCGGTCGTTATCGGCCAGCACGCGCATCTGGCGCTTGAGCTCCTGACGCTGGCTCTCGATACGCTCCAACATGGGCTCCATCTCGGAATAGGCGTTTTGGACATTGCGGCGCGGATGATCGAGATCGACCTCGAGCAAGGGCTCGATGATGCGATGCGATTCGCGCCGCGCAACGACGACGGCAACAACGGCGCCACCGACGACCATGAGGACGACGGGCAAGGACAGCGTTCCCAGGATGGCCAGGTATCCCGCTTCTCCCTCGGCAATGCGCACCACACTGCCGTCGGCAAGGCGCACCGCCTGGTAGAGCATGACCTCGCCCAGCGTCGTGCTCGAACGCTCGGCGGAACCGTAGCCTGTCGAGATTGCCTGCTCGATCTCGGGACGGTCGGCATGGTCCTCCATCTTGCTCGCGTCGGTATCGCTGTCGAACAGGACATCGCCATCGGGATCGACCAGGGTGACGCGAGTGTTCTCCAAATGCAGTCGACGCAGCATGGTGAGATGGCTGGGGGCGCTGTTGAGCGAAGCCGCGACCACCCGGGCCTCGTCGGCGAGCTCGGCGCTCGTCGCATGGACGAGCCGCTGCTGTACGATCAAAGTAAGGGCGAGGGCGAACACGATGATGGTCGTGAGCGACATCCCCAGGATGGTCACGAATACGCGCCTCGACAGCGACTGATGGCTGCTCATTCGGCGGAATCCGTAACGGCCTCATCGGCCGCGGCACGATCGACCAGGCGATAGCCCACGCCGCGAACCGTCTCGATGCGATCGGCATGCGAGCCGAGTTTCTGGCGCAGGGTCTGGACGTGCACATCGACGGTGCGCGAACCGCCATCGAAATCCCAACCCCACACGCTCTGGAGCAGCGACTCACGCGTGAAGACGACACCGGGTTTGCGCATGAGGTACTCAAGCAAATCGAACTCTCGCAGGGTGAGCTTGAGCTCATGGCCATCCACGCGGACCTCACGGTGGCTCGGCGAGAGCTCGATGCCACCCACGCTCAGCATCTCGGGGGCGGGACGGCTCATCATGCCGCCGCGGCGCAGCAGGGCGCGGCAGCGGCTCGTGAGCTCCATGAGGGAGAAGGGCTTTGCCAGGTAGTCGTCGGCACCGCCATCGAGGGCGACGACCTTATCGAGCTCCGAGTCCTTCGCGGTGAGCATCATGATGGGCACCGTCGCGGTCGCCTGGTCGGCGCGCAAGCGGCGCATGATCTCGAGTCCATCGGTATCGGGAAGCATGATGTCGAGGAGCACGGCGTCGGGCACACGGCGGGCGACGGCGGCCTTGAACTCGCTGTCGCAGCTGAAACCCTCTGCCTCGATACCCTGCTGGCGCAGGGCGTACAGGGTCAGGCCCCTGATGTTGTCATCATCTTCGACGTAATAAATCATGCGAACGATACCTCCTCGACCGTTTCGACAATTCTACCCACTGGACGACACCGCTGAGCGGTCTTGACCGTCCCGCGCCGATACAACGGCGTACGCCCCGCGCACGGCACCAGGGCACCGCATGCGGGACGCACGTCCGGTCTGCTCGATTAACCGAAACGACCGGTGAGGTAATCGGCGGTGCGCTGATCGCGCGGAGCCTTGAACATCTGCGTGGTGGGCGCGTGCTCGACGAGCTCGCCCAGCAGGAAGAAGGCCACGGAGTCGGAGATGCGCGAGGCCTGCTGCATGTTATGGGTAACCACCACGAGCGTGTAGTCGCGCTTGAGCTCCATGGCGAGCTGCTCGACCTGGACCGTCGAGATCGGGTCGAGCGCAGAGGTGGGCTCGTCCATAAGCAAGACCTCGGGCTGTACCGCGATGGCGCGGGCGATGCACAGGCGCTGCTGCTGGCCGCCGGACAGGCTCAGACCGGAATCCTTGAGCTTGTCCTTGACCTCGTCCCACAGGGCGGCGCGGCGCAGGGAATCCTCCACCAGCGCATCGAGTTCGCTGCGGCTCTTCACGCCGGCGCCGCGCGGTCCGTAGGCGACATTGTCGTAGATGCTCATGGGGAACGGATTGGGATGCTGGAACACCATGCCCACGCGCTGGCGCAGCAGCGTGGTGTTGTAATCGGCGTAAATGTCACGGCCGTCGAGCTTGATGGAACCCTCGACACGGCAGTCCTTCACGTAATCGTTCATACGGTTCAGGCAACGCAGCAAGGTCGACTTGCCGCAGCCGGACGGCCCGATGAACGAGGTGATCTCGCGCTCGGGAATATCGATCGAAACGTCCTTCAGCGCATGATGGTCGCCATAGTACAGGTCCACGTTCTCGACGGAGATACGCGTCTTGTGCACAGGGGCGACCTCGCTCCCCGCACCGGCGGGGACCATGGGCACGTCACCCCGCTCGCGCAAGGCAGCCTCCTCGGCCGCGCGCGCCATCGCCTGGGCGCTATCCTCGGGCGTGTAGTCCACCTTCGAGCCTCCTCGCATTCTTGCTCATAGCTCTCAGCATGGTACGACCCGCACTTCAGGCACCCGTGAACCACATGTAAGGTGCGTGTAAGCCCGAACTCATCAAACGGCGCCGGCATATCAAACGCTGACAAAGCAAAACCTCAATTGAGGGACAGTCCCCAAATTGAGGTTTCGCAATTGGGCTTCCGTCACGCGGGCACGACGATGGTGAACACGGTGCACTCGGGGGTGGACTCGCACGCAATGGTTCCGCCATGTGCGGTCACGATCTCCTTGGCGATGGCGAGGCCCAGGCCGGCGCCGCCGCGGTTGGTCGCGCGCGCCGCATCGAGGCGATAGAACTTCTCGAAAATCGTCCCCAGCTTGGCGGCGGGAATCGGGTCGCCCTGATTCTCGAAGCGCACGGTCACCGAGTCCTCCCCGCGCACGGCCTCGATGCGGATCGTCGAACCCTCGTAACTGTAGGCAATCGCATTCTTCATCACGTTGTTGAAAACGCGGGCCATTTTGTCGCCGTCGACGAGGACCGTGAGATTCATCGGCGCGTCGACCTCGACGTGCTTGCCCTGCTCGGCGAGGGTGGGATAGAACTCGTCCGCAACCTGCGCGAGAAGCAGGGAAAGGTCCACGTAGCCACGCGTGAGCACGATGTCGTGGAAGTCGAAACGCGTGATGTCGAAGAATTCCTCGATGAGTGCATCGAGACGATGCGCCTTGTCGAGCGCGATGCCGGTGAAGCGAGAGCGCTGCTCCACGGGCAGGTCGGGCGCCTCCTGCAGCAGCGAGAGGTAACCCACCACGCTGGCGAGCGGCGTCTTAAGATCGTGAGCGAGGTAGGTGACCAAATCGTCCTTGCGGCGCGCCTCATCGCGCAGGGCGTCGGCGACCTGGCGCTCCTGGTCGCGCACGCGGCTGATCGCACCCTCCACCTCCAGGAAGGTTCCGTCGAGGTTGTCCACATCCTGTGGGTTGTCGATCAGGCGGTCGACAAGGTGGTCGGCGATGACTCGATCCGCGGCAGCCTGCCCGCGGTCGTAGCCGGCATAATACAGCGCACGCCCCACAAAGAAGACGCCGCACACCGCGCATGCAAGCAAGAAGCCGCAGAACATGAACAGGTAATCTATATCGACAAACAACGGTCGCGCACGGGCCGTGAGCAGGGATCCGAAGAAAATCACGGAGAACCAAGCGGAGCCGCCGAGCGTCACCGCGCGGCGGACCGTCACAAAGCGGTCCGTAAGCATGTAGCCCACGACAATCGCGATGAGGAACGCGATGAAGCTCTCACGCGCGATGACCGCAAATGAGAGAAGCACCAACACGACCAAGGAAAGCAGGCGGCTGTCGAGCAGGATTCGCAGCTTGGCGATGACCTCGTCGATCGAATCGTTCGAGGTCGTGAAGAAGCGCTCTCCGACGGCAGGGGCAGCCGAGGCATCGATATTGGGGGCATCCGCGGCGCCCGCCTGTCGCGGCGCTTCCGAACGGTCATTGGGCAGCCCCGTCATGGGGTTTACCGGCGCGTGCTGCCGCCGCGCCGATCTCTTTTTCTCAGTGTTCATCTACCCTGCTTTCGCCTCGATTTTGAGATGTCTCGGGATACGGGCACGACGATTATCCGCGAAGCGGCGGCCCCCAATCGGAGCTTACTTCTCGATGGTGTACCCGACGCCCCAGATGTTCTTGATGAAGCGCGGGTTCTGGGCGTCGTCGCCCAACTTCTCGCGCAGGTGGCGGATGTGCACCATGACGGTGTTGTTCGAACCCGCCATAAACTCCTCATCCCACACAGCACGGAACAGCTCCTCGACTGGCACCACATGGCCGCGATGCTCAGCGAGATACAGCAAAATGGAGTATTCGAGCGGGGTGCAACGCACGGACTTCTCGTCCACGGTGACCGTGCGGGCATCGCGATTGATCTCGAGCCCGTTGAAGGAGATGATTGGGCCCGCATCCTCAACGGGGGCCGCTTGCTCGCGGCTGCCGTACCGCGTGTACCTGCGCAACTGCGCCTTGCAACGCGCCACGAGCTCGAGCGGGCGGAAGGGTTTGACCATGTAGTCGTCCGCGCCGAGGGTGAGGCCCTCGATCTTATCGGACTGACTGTCGCGGGCGGTGAGCATGATGACGGGATAGGTGCGCTCGGTGCGGATGGTGCGGAGCAACTCGAAGCCGTCCACATCGGGAAGCATGATATCGAGCACGGCGAGGTCGAACTCCCGCTCCAAGATGAGACGGGCGGCATCGGCGCCGTTATACGCCAGCGTCACATCGAATCCCTCATTACGCAGGTAAATCCCCACGAGGTCGGTGATGGTCTTCTCGTCGTCCACGACGAGAATACGAGGCGTATCCACGATGTGCTCCTTTCCGTCTCGTCCATTATGGCGAAAAGACCACGCCGACGCACCTCCTTGCAACCGCGTTAAGCATAAGATAAGTACTCTCTCATCGAATGGGTGGTCATAATTCAACTTCATACAGTCGCACTGTCTTAAGGTGACGAACCCTGAGCTCTCAACTTGCGTTCACCGCGGCCGCAAAGGCGTAACTCCGCCCCCTTATGCAACGCCGCACCCCGCAAATCGACGTCCCAAGTCACTCGCATACAGCCTCACATACTGTATGGATTAAGTTTTTGACCACAGTCGTAAAAATCGAGGCACCGCATGACGCGAAATGATGCCCCAACGCCACGAGGCGTATACTGCATTCAATTCCCCAGATAGAAGGAACACATGAACAAAGCTCTTTCAGCCGCGCTCGGGACAGCCCTCACCGCTGCATTCGTCCTATTCGCAGTCCTCGCCGAACCCGCATACGCCGATGCCCTCTTGACCGACCTGGTCCTAGGAACTTCGGCGCAAGAGCGCGGGCTCGCCATCGAGGAGATGCCTGACATCTTGGCGACTCACGCCATCATCATGCGCCCCGATGGATCCGTGTATTACGAGCGCGGAGCCGATTCCCCCATCAAGATCGCCTCGACCACCAAGGTCATGACCGCGCTCGTCGCACTCGACCACTGCGATCCATCCGAGACCCTCACCGTCGATCACGCCGCCGCGACGGTTGGCGAATCCTGCGTGGGCCTCAAAGAGGGCGACACCCTCACGCTCGAACAGGCGCTTACCGGCCTCATGGTCATGAGCGGCAACGACGTGGCCACCGCCATCGCCACGCACGTCGGCGGCAAGATCGACCCCGCCAGCACCGACCCGTACGGGACTTTCATCAAGGCCATGAACGACCGCGCCGCCCAACTCGGCTGCACCGATACGCTGTTCGAGAACCCCCACGGCCTCGATTTCGGCGCCTGGGTCGGCAACCTGCACAGCACCGCGCACGACGTCACGCGCATCTGGGCCGAAGCATGGCGCAATGAGGCCTTCCGCTCCTTTGCCTGCAGCGGCGCCACCGAGATACACGTCACCTCAGCCGACGGCAGCGCACGCTCCCTGCCCCTCACCGTGCGCAACAAGATCCTCGGGCGCGATGGCAACCTTGGAGGCAAGACGGGCAGCACCTACGAGGCGGGCGAGTGCTTCGTGTGCACGTTCTCGCGCGAGCCCGAGGGCGAGGTGTATATCGCGCTCTTCGGCTCAAAGGGCGACGAGGGGCGTTTCAACGATACGCTGACTCTCGCGAACTGGTACTACGGGCACTTTGCCAACCTGCCCTTTGCCACCAGCCCCAAGCAGGTCGGGGGCGTACCCCTGGCCGCCGAGGCGGCCTGCGTCGATTGGTCCGATAAACTCATGGACCTCACCTTCGCCGACGCAGACGCAGCCGCGCGCGTATTCACACTCGGCGGACCCATCGAACAGAAGGTCGAAGTCGACGAGCTTCGCGGCAAACACGCGGCGGGAACTGCCGCGGGGTCGGTCACCTACACCCAAAACGGCGAGACCATCGGGTCCGTCGAGCTCACAACGACCAACGAACTCGAACCCCCCAATCTTCTCGAGTGGCTTGCCGTCCAACTCGATCGCCTCGTGCGCCTCTTCGAGGGCAAGCCGCCCACAGCTGAGGAACGCATATACGCCACCATGCCCGACCCGCTCTCCATCGACGGATGGAACGCGTAACAGGGCAACGGCGCCCATACCTTTCAACAAGCGGGCCGGCCAGGGAACGAACATCCCCGGCCGGCCCGTGCATGAAGAAGATTCGGCAAGCGAACTTACTCGCCGCGCGCTTCCCTCGTGAGTTTCTTGGCCTGATGACGCGAAACGAACCACACGATGAACGAGGCGAGGAACAGCAGCGTTGTGGCGATGCTCGCGAAGCTTTCCAAACTGGAATTACCCAGATAGACACCCAGACGCGACACGGCGTATGCGAACACGGTCGAAGCGATCAACCCATATGCGACCTTTGCAAGCGGCAGCTCGCGGTGGAGTCTGTTATCGATGGGCGCCGGGCCCTGCACCGCCTCGCGGCGGGCACGCAGCTCCCGGGCGACTTCCATCGCGCGCTCGTCCTCTGCATTGAGCTCGGCGAGCTCCTCGGGGGTCATATCGCGTTTCGATTTCCTACTCATGGCGACCTCCAAATAGGGCGTTCGAGGTATTCCAAATCGCGGTGGCGACCGCGTCGGGCAACTCGCCCGTGCGGTCGGCACGGTCATATATGAGGACATCGGCAGTCTGGGCAATCATCGCCGGCTCGCACTCCAGGCCGCGAATGGGCTCGGGCGCCATATAGGGGCAGTCCGTCTCCAACAGCAGGCGGTCAAGCGGACAAGCGGCGAACGCCTCCCGCACGGCGTCGTTGCGTTTGAACGTCGCGGCACCGCCGAAGGCGATATGGCACCCAAGCGCAAGAAAACGCTCCATAGTCGCTCGATCCTCGCCAAAGCAATGCAGCACGCAGCCCGCGGTGGGCACGCCCACGCGCTCGAGCACGGAAATCGCGTCGGCATGGGCCGTACGAGCCTCATCGCCGCAGTCGTTGCGCAGATGCAGCTCGACAGGAACGTTGCGCTCGACGGCAAGCGAGAGCTGACGCGCCATGACTTCCATCTGCACAGCGTGCGGAGCCGCCTCGATCTGGTCATCTGCATCGAAGTGATAATCGAGGCCGATCTCACCGATACCCGCGCACAGAGGGTCATCCAGCGCGGCTGCGACCTGTGCATGCAACTCGTCGGTATAATCGAGCGTCCCGTAGGGATGGACGCCCATCAAGTAGCGAACGCGCATCTCGGCACCACGATCGGCGGCCGCATCGATCACCCCATGCAACCAACGGGAGAACGCCAGGGCATCGGGAGTCTCCTCCGATTTATCAGCGATAGGGTCAAAGATGGTCATCAACTCGTGCACGCCCGATTCGTGCGCGCGGACGAGCACGTCGATGGGATCTTTATCCTCACCCCAAAACGATCGCAGGTGAGCATGGGTGTCGAACAGAGGCGCGTGCGCCGGCGGCAGCGTGAACACCTTGCTCTTCTTGGTGAACGAGATCGCCACGAGCCTCACTCCCCGCCTGGCGCGCTCGTCAGCGAGGCGGCGAGCGCGATGAAATCTTCCGTGGTAAGCGCCTCGGCTCGGGCGGTCGGCGAGATTCCGCACGCTTCGAAGGCGGCGTCGAGCGCGTCTTTGTCAAAGCCGTTCGAGCTCATGGAGTTGCGGATGGTCTTGCGGCGCTGCGCGAAGGCAGCATCGACCACACGCGCCACGGCCGCGGCATCAGCGGAAGCCGCTCCCTCGCCCTCGGCATCAGAAACATCCACGCGGTCGATTCTCACAACGGCGGAGTCCACATGCGGTGCGGGCATGAAGCAGCGTGGAGGAACCTCGAAGCGCCCCGTGACTTCGCCGCACAGCGAGAGCTTCACCGTGTAAGCGCCATAGGCCTTGGTCCCCGGCACTGCGGCGATACGATCGGCAACCTCCTTTTGAACCATGACAACGGCACGGCGAAGCGACGGCATGGTCTGGAAGAACTGCAGGATGATCGTGGCAGCCACGTTGTAGGGCAGGTTCGCCACGAGCAGCTCGGGCTCGCCGTCCAGCGCCTCGGCGATCGCCACAGGCGGCACCGCGAGCGCGTCCCCCATGATGAAGCGGAAGTTGGAGTGGTCCATGGCGTGTGCCGAGAGAACCGGCTCAAGCTCGGCATCCATCTCGATGGACGTCACGCGGGCAGCTTCCTGCACAAGTGCGAGCGTCAACGTGCCAATGCCCGGCCCCACCTCGAGCACGCGCTCGGAGCCCGTAAGCTCAGCCAACGCCATAATGCGCTCGATGACATGATTGTCGATAAGGAAGTTCTGACCCAAGCGGTGCTTGGTCGCCAGGCCGAACGCTTCGAGCATCTCGCGCGTTGCCGTGGGGTTCGCAAGCGGGGATGTGGTCATACGCGCTCCATTCAAAAGCTCAGCAAAGAAACCGACCGCCCAAAGTGCCCGAGGCTGCCGTAAGAGGGGCGCAGCGTGCGCAAGGCACGCAAGCGGCGATCAGGCGGCAAGGTCGGGCGCCTCAGGTGGTCGGTCGGGTCCATTAACCCAGACGGGGGAAGAGGGCCTCGCCCTTCTCGACCGGCAGGCCAGCGGCCAGCTGGCCCCAGACGCAAGATGCGCCCAGGTCGTCAGTCGCGGCCTCACCCTCACAGCCGATGCGGCGCAGGGCCTCGGCGCTGGTGCTCGGCATGAGCGGCATGAGCAGGTGGGCAGAAATGCGGATAGCCTCCAGCAGGTTCCAAATCACGTTGGCGAGCTCGCCGGCCTTAGCCGGATCCTTGGCCAGCGTCCAGGGCTCGGAATCCTCGATGTAGTGGTTGGCGGCATGGATCAGGTCCATGATCTCCTTGGCTGCATCCCCGTAGGCGAATGCCTCCATCTTGGCGGCATAGCGCTCGAAGATGCCCTCGGCGGCCGCGGCCAGCGGGTTCTCGGCGTAGCCGGCGGCATCGGCGGCGCGCTCGGGCGTGGCGCCCGCGAAGTACTTGATGCACATGTTGGTCGAACGCGAGATGAGGTTGCCCCAGCTGTTGGCCAGATCGGCGTTATAGACCTGCTCCATACGGCCGAAGCTGATGGCGCCGTCGGTACCGGGGGTGACGTCGGTCATGAAGTAGTAGCGATAGCCCTCGACGCCGAGCTTCTCGATGACCTCGCGCGGGGCGATGGCGTTACCGCGGGACTTGGACATCTTCTCGGCCTTGCCGGTCTCCTCGTTCTTGACGGTAAGGAAGCCATGGGCAAAAACATGCTCGGGAAGGGCCTCGCCCAGCGCCATGAGCATGGCGGGCCAGATCACGCAGTGGAAACGAATGATGTCCTTACCCACGATGTGAGTCTGAGCGGGCCAGCGGTAGGCGAAGTCGGCAGCGGCCTCGTCGCCCTCGGCGCCATAGCCCACGGCGGTCATGTAGTTGGTGAGCGCGTCGAACCACACGTAGGTGACATGCTCGTCGTCGAAGGGAACCTCAATGCCCCAGTCGAAGGAAGTGCGGGAGACGGACAGGTCGTTCAGACCACCCTCGACAAAGGAGCGAACCTCGTTCATGCGGAAATCGGGCTGGACGAAATCGGGATGCTCGTCATAAAGCGCGAGCAGCTTGTCCTGGAACGCGGAGAGCTTGAAAAACCAGCTCTCCTCCTTGACGCGCTCGAGCGGGCGATCGCAGTCGGGGCAGAGGTGCTCGCCCTTGGTGCCGCGGGCCTCGTCGGCCTTGTCGACCTGGGTCTCGGTGAAGAAGGTCTCGTCCGGCACGCAGTACCAGCCATCGTAGCTGCCCTTGTAGATGTAGCCGGCCTCCTGCATGCGCTCCCACAGGTACTGCACGGCGCGCTTCTGGCGGGGCTCGGTGGTGCGGATGAAGTCGTCGTTCGAGATCTCCAACTCCTCCCACAGCTCATGGAAGTGAGGAGCCTGAGAGTCGCACCACTCCTGCGGGGTCATACCGTGCTTTTCGGCAGCCTCGGCGACCTTCTGGCCATGCTCGTCCATGCCGGTGAGGAATTTGACGTTGTAGCCGGCGGCACGGCGGTAGCGCGCCTGGACGTCGGCGATGATCGTAGAGTACGCGGTGCCCAGGTGCGGGTCGGCGTTCACGTAGTAGATGGGTGTGGTGATGTAGTAGGACGGCTTCGAGCTCATGACGCGCGGCTTCCTTCCCTCTTTGGTTTTGATGCAATGCTTCATATTAGCAGGTTGGGCGCATGAACCGCCACCCGGCCTTTATGCCTCTTGCTGCGCTTCGAGCACCAAGTTGTACACGTCGCGCTTCTTGCGCGAGTACTTCTGCGCCAAGCGCTTGGCCAGCGCGTTTGCCGAATCGCCGGCGGCGAGGCCCTCGGCGATATCCGAACGCAGCAGCTCCTCGGGATCGACGGCAGCACCCTCATCGACACCAGACGAAAGAACGGCCTGAAGGCGCTCGAGCTCCTCCTCACTCGGTGGCGCCACCACGATGACCATCTCGCCCTTGAGCTCGCCACGCTCGCGCAGCCGCTCGAGCAGAACCGGCGCCTCATCACGCAAAACTTCCTCGTGAAGTTTGGTGAGCTCACGGCACAACGCAACCACGCGCCCCGGGAACACCTCGGCGATCGCCTCGAGGGACGCCTCAGCCCGATGCGGGGACTCGTAGAACAGCAACGCGCCGGGGATGGACGCGAGACGACGCAGACGCTTTACCCGTTCTCCATGTTTGCGCGGCAAAAAGCCCTCGAAGAAAAACTGGTCGCACGGAATACCGGAAAGCACGAGCGCCGTCACACACGCGGACGGGCCCGGCAGGACTTCAACACGCGCGCCCGCCTCGCGAGCCGCGTCGACCAGCACCTGGCCGGGATCGGAAACGCTCGGCATACCGGCATCCGAGGCAAAGGCGATTCGCTCACCGGCGAGCAGCCGATCCACAAGCTCGGGAACGCGCCGCGCGATCACGTTCTCGTCACAGCGGACAAGCGGCTTTGAAATACCCAGATATGCCAGGAGCTTCGAGGTCACGCGCGTGTCCTCGCAGCAAATCACATCTGCGTCGCGAAAAGCCTGCGCCGCCCGCGGGGTAAGGTCTCCCAGATTGCCGATCGGGGTGCCGACCATGGAGAGCACGCCCTCCGCGCCGGCGACAAGGCGCTCCGTGTTGTTCTCCGTCATCCGCTACTCCATCATCGCACGCTCGAGCGGCGCCAAGGCCACACGGGCATCCCATGCCGCAATGCGGCGCTCCGTCTTCCAGGTTTGGAAGAACCATCCGTCCGCATCGTCGAATGTCGCGAGCTGATTGGAGACGAACACGCGCTCATACGCACGGCGTCCCTCGGGTGTCAGGGAAGATCCGGCCAGCACCGCAGCGCCCGACCACTCACCGACGAACACCGGGAACCCAAGATCGGTCGCTCGGCGAATCAAATCCTTGTTGCGCCCAAGCGCAGCGGCAAGGCCCCTCGGAGTGGTGATGTCTTGCGCGGTCTCGTCGCGGAAGTGATATAGGTGCAAATCCATCACGACGTTCTGGTATCGGTCGCCGGCCATGAAGCGCTTCCAGGCGCCAGGATGGCCAGAATCCGAAAAGACGATGACCTTGCGAGAGGGCATGTGACGGCGAATCGCCTCATACGCATCGCGATAGAAATTGCGTAGGTAATGGCTGGGAATGCCCTCGGTCACAGTGAACAGGTTTTTGCGGACGCTCATCACGGGCGAGTCGAGCAACTCGATACCGAGCAAGCCGTCCCGCTCGCCATAGCGCTCCGCCAAGCGCTCGAGCGTCTCGAGCGCGACGGCGCGGCCGCTCACAGACGAATGCCAATCGCCGACGATATCTGGAGTCACGGAAGACCCATTCGCGTCACCCTGCCCACCGGGAACGGTCGCCAAATCGAGCAGGACGCGCATCTCGTACTTCTCCGCCCACTCCAATGCGCGGTCGATGTAGTCGATACAAGAAATATAGGACTCGCGATCGGTCTGCGAACCAAAAACGTGCCACGGCAAGGGAATGCGCACCGCGTTGAGGCCCATGGCGGACATACGCTTGAAATCAGCTTCGGAGATAAAGGTCTCATAGTGCTCACGGACGCGCTCGTTATAGGCGACCGCACCCAGCACCTGCTGGAGCTCCCCGTCATTTGAAGCGCCGGTGGCGGCAAATAACGACGGTGTGACCCATGGTTCCAAGATGAACCAGCCGGACAAATTGACACCGCAGATCCTGTCTGACATCGGTGCTCCCCTCGAGTTTCGGTCGACGCGGCAAGAGTCGCCGCAATACAATCCTAATACCCCAAGCCAACTCGTCGCGATCGGACGGGCGTGGAACTGATACAAAAAAGACCTCCTGTTTCCAGGAGGTCTCTTCAATGACGAGGGTGGCGCGGAAGGGAATCGAACCCCTGACACGAGGATTTTCAGTCCTCTGCTCTACCAACTGAGCTACCGAGCCAAGTCATGCTGTCGCTGACAGCGGTGATTACTATACCAAATTGAAAAACTCGGTCAAGCAACTTTTTGAAAATAGTTTGGGCAGCCCCTTTCTGCCACGCAACCGATGCCCCTTTGCACCCGCCATTCAGCTCGTCCGACCCACTTCGCGCACGGGCGACCGGCGCTCCAGCGCAAACCGCGCTCCGGGGCAGCTGACAAAGCGCCACCCGTCCACATCTTCAACGCACTTCACGATTCTGCCGTCACCATCGGCAAAGGCGATATCAAGGTTGAATCTCATGCCGCAGGTATGCACGGACCCGCAATGCGGAAACACCAGCACACACGATTCGCCCCCTTCCCCACTGAAATCGGAACGGCCAAAACCCCAAAGGCGATCGAAAAATGTGCAGGCCCATCTCTCCTCGCCCGACCACCCCAGCGTCTCGATTGCTCGTTCCACCGCATGGCAGTCAAATGGGGACACATCCATCGGCACCATCACACAATCACCCCCGAACGCCACGGATCGATCGTCACGCACCGCTCATGCTCCATGAATAGTGGTGCAGCGAGTTCGACACCCGCAATCGACCACCCCTGAGGCCATGGTCGGTATCGCATCACGCAGGTAACGTCTCTCAGCGGGCCCACAAGCCCGAGCACCCCTGAGCCATCGAGCCCGCTTCGGCCTCCCTCGGAGACCTCCACCTCTATCTCCACCTCATAGCCTTCCATCGCACGCTCCAGCTCCCCTGCCACGGCATCGGCCACACCCCACGTACCTGCCCCCGCATCGGATTCGGATACCGGCGGAGAGCTTCCGTGCGCCAAGACGATATCGGGGGCCACGCGGTCAAATCTCGCCGTTGCGGACACGAAGACCATCATGTTGTAGGAGATCAACGCCAACGCGACAAGAACCGGCGCCACCACTGCAAGCTCAACTGTCGCCTGGGCCCCTTCTTCGCACACGACCCCCTTCCGTGCCGACATTCCCCATCCCCCTTCCTTCCAACAGATCGCGTACCCGCAGCGTGATGGGCACGACCCTTCCGCTTGGCAGTCGCACTTCGGCCAAGATGATTTCAAGCGAGGTCATCCGCTCCCCCAGGTCATAGCCAACAGCCCGTGCCATTCCTTCGAAATCGAGATCGACCTTCGACAGCTCGCGCAATGCGGTCTGACCATCCACCAGGGCCGGCACATCGGAGCGTGCGAGCACGTCTGAGCTGTCAACAAGGACCGGCTTGCGAGGTCGCATGTCAACCGGCTGCATGTCAAGCGCACGCACCACGCCCGTCAACCGATCGCCCAGCCAGCTCCCAACAGAACCCAGCCCCTGGCTATTAAGGCCTTGCATGATCTCGTCAAATGCCTCTCCCAGCCCCCGACCAGCGTCCCCATAAGAAACCAGCAACTTCCCCCACAGGTCCAGAACCCCGTCCATCAGTCCGACCACTCCGCCGGATCCAACACGCTCCTGAAGCGACGAGAAGAACCCAGACAGCACGTCACCGCCTTCGGAGATCCCATCCGGAGCGAGAACCGCAGCCGCCATGGCACCTCGCCGTGACACATCGGGGCTGGCGGCAAAGGATGTCTCAAGTGCATCGGGCGTCATATGCTCCGAAGACAATACGAAGGAGACGCACCCGAAACGACCCGGGGGCGCAATACGTGGGCGCTTTCCCTCAAGCGTCGCCATGGCCTGATCAAATGCATCTGCCGCCCGTTCGGCATCCCCACGCGCAGCCGCCTCGGCCTCGTTCTGGCGCCCCTTCGCCTCGAGATATTCCCAAAGCGCCTTCGTAAACGCCCGCAGGTGATATTCGAACCCGTTGTCGATCGACGTCGACGCGGCAGGCGCCCGGCCGAGATCATCGACCCCGAAACGACACGTCGGGCACTCCAAAATCGTCCCATTGTCCAGTGAGGCGAGAGAGGCGGGTGCCCCAAGAGCCCCTCGAGCGCCTGGACACGATTCATCGAAGTGCAACGTTCTCCCGTGCGCTTCCATGCTCGTCGGCCATGCCTCCTCGGTGTAAAGCAACGTCCCCCTCACGTCATCGCTATTGCGCGGCAGGAATTCGAGCGTGGTGTACGCCTCCTCCCCGTCGTCAACCACGCGGGCTTCATCGAGATGCCCGAGCGCATATCGATAGAATGCGCGACGGGCCGCCGCATCCGCACGCGCCTCCACGCTGCTTCCCTCAGGCTTATCGTTCTCGCACCTCCAACGGTAATAAGCACGGGCGCGTGCCAGTGCAAACTCGGGATTCCACGTGATACTCGAGGCGAAATCGGGATTCTCAGCAGCCGACAGCCCTGAAAGGCTCCCCACGCGCTCCTGCATGTTTCGTCCAGGAGCACCGCAATCTGCAAGCCACGCCTCTTCCTTCCTTGCCGCAGCCTCCTCCGAGATTCGCTCGAGCTCGGCCGCCGCTTCCTCGAGCCCGCCGCACGCCTGCTCCAGGCCCTCTGTGTCGATCCCTTCCCCCTCGATTGCCGGAAACTCCGATGCGGACGTGATCGGAACCGCAAAAGCGGTGCCTCGATACCCAACGCTTTCCGATCCCTGTGCATCGCAGGCACGCGCGGCATTCGCCGCGATTAAAAACGGCAGCGACCCCTCGACCCGCTTCAACCCGCTCGATGCCGACGATATGAAGGAATCCCGCATATCGAACACGCGCATGGCGGCATCCAGCGTCTCCCGAGCGAGCCCCTGTCCGCCCGGGACAAACAGCCCAACCATCCCCGCTCCCGTCATCGTGAACCCGGCGAGCCCCAAACTCAGCGCACATGCGTCCAGAACCGTCGCCGCGGTGTGATAGGAGCTCACAACGTTCTCTCCGGCCAACGCGGTCGCATCGGCACCAACCTGGACATCACCCGCCCGAGATGCGCTCCATATCGCCAAAGACGATGAAAAGAGTAGGGAAAGGACCACAAGCATCGCGCAGGCGGACGCCACAGTCGTGTAGGCGCCGTCCTCGATGAACAAGTCCATTCCCACTCTTTTCCCTGGAGGCGGAAGGATCCCGGCTCCACAACGCCCTCGCCGCCGCCTATTCCCACACCGAAATCCAGTCCGCATAATCGCCCTCAACCCACGAGGGCCTTCCCTCATACGCAACTCGCACCTCCATCCGCACATCGCCATGATCTCCCCGCTCGCCAAACGCGCGGGCAAACGCCCCGATCACGGGAAGTGGAGTCACATGCCCGACGATTGCGACTTCAACCGAACCGCCCGTGCTCAAAGCCGGAACGCACTCGATATCCCAGGAACGCGGTCCCCCTGCATGAAAGATCTCCAAATCCGGCACGGCAGCCAGGCGCCTGTATGCAAAGCGTTCGTACACCTCCACCTCATCCGAGCCCGAAACCATGAGCCGGGCCGTCTCAGATGCAGCGGACTCCATAACGGAACGTGTATACAACAGGCACACCGGCTGCAACGCCAGCAACAACAACGTGAGTAAAGCCGGGAACACCAACGCGCCCTCGACCGTCGCCTGTGCCCGGGATTCCCAGAACAGCTCAATACAGTGCGATATCGACATAGCCGTCCCCTTCGAGTCCATGCGATGCCGCCTTTACGGCGGCGTCGGCAAGCCACCCACGTTCAGCCACTCTCCATAACGCCGCCATGCCCAAAATCAGGGCGATCAGGGCGAACACCGTCAATGCATACTCCACCGTCCCTTGTGCGGATTCTTCTCCGACAATGCCTCGCGCACTCGGCATCAACGCTCGGGCAACACGCGCGTCACCCGAACTCGACTGACCGCATCGTCCTCCGTAGTGACCAGCAGCACATCGCACCACGTCGTCCCTTCCCTCAGCACCGCTCCCCACACGTTCCCCTTCAGGTCCAAATAGCCACTCGCAACAAGGGAAGCTGTCCTCGTGCGCGCATATGTCTTGAGGACATCCTCCGCAAGCGCAGGCAGTGAAGCGCGTTCCTCAAACTCCACCGACGCGCAAGGCCCGTCGCCCATACGCACCGCGCCCTTTTGCCATGCGCGGAGATCGTCCAAAAACCCACCGAGAGAACTGGCTCGCACATGTCCGGACATCACCGGGCCCAAACCCGTCATCAGGCCATCCATCGCCACCTCAACCGAACTCCCCGCATTTGCGCGAGCGTCCTCGACAACCGCATCGCGAAGAGATCCCCGCTCCTCTGCAGATTCCAAACGCCCGCGTTCGCTCACCACGCACTGCGTCGCGAACACAAAAGCGGTCGAAAGCACTGTGAGCGCCAATGGAAGCGCCGCCAGGCGCCAGTCCACGCGCCTCCCCCTCACAGGCTGTTGATCCCCTGCGAAATCGCCTCCCACAACGAGCTGACCTTGTCTCGAAACGCCACGATCGCCAGAATCGCTATCACCACCAGCACTCCGACGAGGATTGCGTACTCGGTCGTACCCTGGCCGCTCTCCTCGCGCAGGATCTGGCGGACCGGCCTGTCACCAGAGACGGCCCGCATCGGGCCATAGGACAGCAGCGGGCACGCAGCCGCAATGCCGAGAGCCGCCTCCCGCGCCTCCCTCAGCGCTTCCTCAACAAATACCGCGAGCTTGACCATGGCATCCTCCTTCACACCATGTCGGCAGCCGCGAGCAGCGGGCCGACTATCGACAACAACAATGCGGGCAGAATCAACGTGCCCGTCGGAATGAGCAGCTTCACGGGCGCGCGCTCGATCTCGCGCTCTACGTGCGCCCGGTGCGCAGCGCGCATTTCACGTCCCTGACCCTCCAGGGTCTCCGCAAGCGGAGCGCCGAGCTCGAGTGCCTGGGACACCGCGGCGGCAAACGATCCGAGCGCACGCACCCCGGCATCCTGCGCAACGCGGTCGAGGGCCTCGTCCCTCGAGGTCACTCCCACCTGCCAACAAAACAGCGCCTTCTCCATCAGCTGGGCGAGTTCCCCCGACCGCCCCTCGCAATACAGGGAGAGCGACGCATCGAAAGACAGGCCCGCGCTCAACCCAAGCCGCACGATGTCCGCCATCTCCGCCACCTCGCCCATGTCGATTCCCCGGCTCCGCGGCCGCAGTATCTCGAGAGCGAGGGCACGCATCTTCCGAAATGCCAATCCCCCAACGACACGCACGTGGGCACAACATGCGCGAGCCGCCTCGAATGCCCCATCCTCCGACCCCAACCACGCCGCAAGCCCGCACAACACGCCGGGGCCGATCACCGCAATCGCGGCGTCAGGCGTATCCGCAACCCATATTTCCGCCAGCTCAGCAAACTCCATCAACACACTCCCCTTGCATCCGCCCCTCAGCAAATGGACCTCATGACCACCCTGATGATCGACCAGGCAATTCCATCCAAAAGAAGGGCGACCGCTATCGAAGCCGCGCCGGGCACCGTCGCAATCCCCTCTCTGAAATCGGATGAGGTCGCCGCGAGGAACGCGACCATGGCAACGGGCATCCCCGCCACCAATCGCGCTGACATGCGTACCTGGGCCGTCCTCACATCCAGCTTTCGACGCAGCTCCACTCGCTCCCTCACCAAACGCGCCGCCTCCCCGAGAACATCGGACAGCGGTGCACCCGTGCGCCGCGACACTTTGAGCGCAAGCGTCACGAAATCCAATCCCGGCGCGTGAAGACGCTCAACCAACTCGTCAAGTGCCTCGGCCATCCCGGCCCCACATGCGACTTGAGCCTCGGCACGCAAGAACTCCGTGCGAACGGGTTCTTGTGCATGAGAGCCCACGTACCGCATCGCCTGCGCGAGCGAGAGCCCCGATGCCATGGACGCGGCAAGCGCTCCGAACGCCTCGACCATCGCACCCTCCAATCGCTCTCGCTTCTTGCGAGAACCGGGCAGGGCTAGCCCGCGCTCTTCCGCACGCCTGTCAATCGAGGCCCTCATACCGCGCGCCCATGTGACCATCCGGTCTCGGGTGCGCCCGAGCTCATCCCAATCACTTCTGAGCTCCCCATCACCAGAAAGAATCAGCAGGGAGCTCGCGGCGCTTAGCATGCCGATGCCGACCGACATGACGACCTCCATTTCCGCACCTCCCCCTCATCGAGCAAACCCGATCGGACCGCTTCCTCGATAAACGGGGGCTCGTCGATCAAGGTCCATGCCTCCTTCGCCGGATCGAACGACACGTACTCGGTCAATGCCACACCACCGCCCTCCGCGCGCGACACACCGGTGAATGATGAGACGAACCGCCTGCCACCCGGCTTCCTCACCGACATGACCACGCCGTCCAAGGCCATCGCGATCTGCTCCTCAATCAACTCGCTCTGCAGGTCGATTCCGTAACGGGCGAGCAATGTGAGTCGCACAATCGCCTCTTGTGCGCTTCCCGCATGCAAAGTGGTAAGCGACCCATCGTGACCCGTGCTCATCGCCTCGAGCATGTCGATCGCCTCCCGATTGCGCACCTCGCCCACCACGATCCGATCGGGGCGCATGCGCAAGGCGTTTACCACCAGATCATGAATTGCCACCTCACCCGCCCCCTCAATCGACGCCTCGCGCGCTTCGAGCCGCACGACATGCGGATGCCGGGAGAACTTGAGCTCAGCGGAATCCTCGATCGTCACGATTCGCTCCGCTTGCGATATTTCACACGACAATGCGTTGAGCAGCGTCGTCTTCCCCGAGCCCGTTCCTCCCGCCACCGCCAAATCCATCCTGCACCGCACCGCATATCCCAACAGATGCGCGTACCAATCCGGGATCGACCCCAAATCGACCAGATGCGCCAACGTGCTGATGCGGTCGGAAAACTTGCGAATCGTCATCGTGGGCCCATCGATAGCTATGGGCGGGATAACCGCGTTCACGCGAAACCCGTTGGGCAGGCGGGCGTTGACCATCGGGCTCCGTTCATCAACTCGACGTCCCAACGGAGAGATGATGCGGTCGATGGTGATTCTGATCTGTTCCTCAGACTCGAATATCTTGCCCAGCGGACAGAGCACGCCCCCACGCTCGATATACGTCCGGTCGAGACCGTTGACCATGATTTCGGTTACCGAATCGTCCTCGAGCAGCGCCTGCAGAGGCCCCAAGCCGGTCATGTCGTCAAGCACGTCGGCAATGAGCGCATTCCGCTCGTCGAAACTTAACCCGAGCGACACATCGGCATTCAGAGCCGCCTCGAGCGCGGGGCGCAGCTCCATCCGCGCCTGCGCGGCCGACCCGGAACGCACGATGCGCGCGACCTCGACATAGCCCACCCGCTCCATAACCGCATGCTTCGCCCGCACCCGCGCCTCGGACATCACGCCGCCGACCGATCGCGCACGAGCCCCCACCGAAGCCGCGCCGCGACCGGAAGAGACACCCCCGCCCTGGGCACGCATGCGCCCGTATACGCTCATCGATGCTCACCGACCTTGCGCCGCCACGGAAACCTGAAACGCGGCCTCTGCTCATGATCGTCAGGGGCCGGCCCCATGAGCCGCTCATCGAAAGAGCACCCGAGCTCGGTCAGCACCCGCGCCGTCAAATCGCGCACATCGCGGGAAAACGGCCCCTCACCAGCCACCAGCGAATCCAATCGACCGAACCCGATGAGTCCGGCGACCTCCTCGCCTCCAAAGGAAATACGGGCACGAGACGCAAGCGATGCCCCCATCTCGAAACGCAACGCATCCTCTTCCGCACAGCCCGGGGACCCCAGGCGGTTGAACACACTCGTCATGCGAGTCGCGGGAACGCCCAGGCGCGTGGCCAGTCCAACCACCCGGGTGGCAGACGCACCGGCATTCGCACCCGCACTGCCCACGACTAAGCAGCGATCGCAAAGGGCAACCGCGGCCGCGACGGCATCGCCCCAATGCGTCGAAGTGTCGATGAAAATCACTTCTGCGACCTTGCGCAGGACGATAATGAGCCGCTCGACCGGCGCCCCGTACAGCTCCGCGCGTTCCGGCTCGATTAGTGGTCCCCACAGGGTGAGCCCCGGCCCCACGCGCATCGCGCATGATTCGATGTCCTCCTCAGCAAGCTCGCCGTCCATAGCGTGCGTTTCGATGCCCTCGAGGCCCCTGAACGCATCGACGCCCAGAACCGACGGCAAATCGCCAAACATCAGGTCAACGTCTATCACGGCGGCCCGCAAGCCGGCGCGGGCCGTACAGGCGGCCATTGCCGCCACCAGCGTCGTCTTACCCGCCCCACCTTGACCCGATACGACCGCGATTACCGGCGCACGAGGACCATCGTGATCGGCCACTTCCCGCTCACGCACGCGTCGGACAACATCTCCCAAATCGACGATATCCCCGGCCTGCTCCGTAACGTCACCGATGCAGGCAACGGCATCCCCATCCGGCTCATCCAGCGCATCCCACGTCCCCGTACTCCACGGGGGGACTTCATCGCCCCCATATCCCATGGGCACGAATGGATCATCCGGCACCAGGCCATCGCGTTCGGACGCGACCGTGCCACGCGTCGCGACTTCCGTTCCGATATCCATGTGCGCCGCTTCCGCATCTTGACCGTGCGCGTCCGCGCTTCCGGCCAACGACGCGCCCGTCGCGATGACCTCCTGTGCACCGGCATCGAAGAGTTCTGAGACGAGCCCGGCGTCCATCCCGTCGATACATGCGAGCACCGCGGGCGCCGCATGCCCCGCCGATGCGCCTCGCACCGCACGTATGACGTGCAGCAAGTCCGAAGCGTTCCCGAGACTCGCCCCCAACGCAATCCGAACGCCATCTCCCAGTCCGTGCGCAAGCTCGACGAGCGCATCAGCATCATCGACGCACACGATGCGTGCGTCGGGGCAGCGCAGACGAACTTCCTCGCGAACGCGCGCGGCCGCGCCGCCTCCGTCCCATATCAGCCACATAACGTCCATCACCCTTCGCTTCCCTCGTTATTCGCCCTTTCGGATCGAACCGCTTCCCGCGATGCCGACGCCCCTGGCAACACCAAGGTCACTTCACCGCGCGTGGTCGCCGCCAGGATGTCACGTACGGCCGACGCGTCCACCGCCAGCGTCACCCAGCTCAAATCGCCACCGCCATCAGCCAAGACGCTCGTATCGAGCACTTCGGCGCGCGTCAGGCGATCCGCAACCGAAGCGTCTGAAACATAGACATCGACCTCATCCCCACGGGCGAGCGAGCCGCCCACGGCATGTTCCGCGTCACTTGCCACCGAAATCGCCACTGTGCCGCGTGGCACCTGAACGGCCCTCTCATCCCGCAGGAAGTGGGCCTTGGCGAGCGGGGTGTGGGCGGGAATGCGGGTTGTCGCAACTAGCCCAGACACATCACCCATCGACGTCAGCGCATCCTCCGGCATGAGAGACGAAGCCCATTCGACGACCTTCACATTGCCCTCGGAGATCTCGTCACCGGGCTCGATCTCCCTCAGGGCAATGCATACTCGAGTCACATCGCCTCCGTAGCGCTCAAGCGCCCGTCTAGATGCCTGCTCGGCTTCCGCATGCGCCCCGGCGACCGCCGACCATGCGAGCAGTGCGGCACTCAAACCCATCACCGCGCTCAGCCCCAACCTCACGGTCCTTTTCACCCAAACCCCCTCGCCTCAGTTCAATCGGCACCGCACACGTGCCGTGATTCGATTGTCGACGCGACACGGCAGAGAGCCTGGATCGACTTAGGAAAGTGCCTGGTCATCTGTGCTTGTAGCTGTTCGCAATCTGCCCGCACCGGACAGAATGAGGGCAGATATCGGTCCGTTGCCGAAAAGGGCTGTGGAAAAGCAAGCCGCCTGCACAAGGCAGGCGGCTTGCAACAGGCATATGAAGTTGTACGACTGAAGTTGCACGACGGGCGGCGCTCGAACAACATCCGCAGCGCAAGCGCGCCAGCGGGGCATGCCCAGGAGGGACGCATGCGAGCGCAAGCCGGCGGCGCCGAAAAACGACATGCCGGCCGTCGATCCTCAAGCGGGAGCGGACCTTCTGCGCGGCCCCCTCCGACGGACCGGCGACGCGGGCACACCGTCCATCGAGCGCGACGTCTACAGGTCAAGCATGTAGCGCGACCCTATGAAATACTGACGACCGATATAGATGGGTTCATCGTTTTGGTCAAGCGCGTAGGTTGTTATGTAGAGCATCGGCTCTCCCGCCGAGGTCTGCAAGCGCATCGCCCGCGTGCTCGATGCCCCCACGGACTCCACGAGCACACGCGCATTCTTGACCGGCCGCCTTCCATATAGGCCGTCCATAAGCCCGTAGATCGATTCCTCTCCCAGCTCAAGCGTCGCGAGCTCCTTGTTGGAGGAATAGGGCAGATACATGTTCTCCTCAAACACCGGCTGCCCGTCAGCAGTGCGGATGCGCTGGATGTGCAGAACCAGGTCGTCCTCGCCCAGCCCGAAAAACTCCTTCTCATCTGAACGCGGAACCACGATCTCACGATCAATCAACTTGGCACCGGGAACGCGCCCGCTCTTCTCGCAAATATGGGTGAAGCTTTCGGGAAGCCCCCCCTGCAACAACTTGCGGCGCATGCGCGGTGCGCACACGAAGGTCCCCAACCCACGTCGCTTAATCAGTATGCCAGCGGTGCTCAGATCCTCGATAGCGCGACGAACCGTGATGCGGCTGACCGAGTATCGCTCCGCAAGTTCGACCTCCGTGGGGATCTTGCTTCCCGGCGCATACTCCCCCTCATCGACGGAACGTTTGATATCGTCGTATATACGCTGGTACAAAGGGGTTTCCAATAGCCTCACATCCACCCTCGAACAACAGGCCAAAACGAAAGCACGATAGGGCGGCAAGAGCTTTTTGAGACGCCCCCCGATATCCCTTATCTGGGAGTCTACCACTCGTTTCCCCATCGCATAGCACGCTGCTGGGATGGCCGATGGCATGCCCGCACACGGCATCGTTTGGTCTATAACCTCATACATTGCGCCAGATAAGAAAGGGTGCCGCACAGCCGCAGCCATACGGCACCCCACCGCAACAGCGAACAGTAATGTCCTTACGCCACTGCCTCGGTGATCTCCAGTCGCTCAAGCTCCGCATCAAGCATCGCGATATCTTCATCGGAAAGCTGCCAGTCGAAGGCGGCGCAGTTCTCGACGGCCTCCTCCGCCTTGCGAACGCCGGTGAGCGCCGTGGTGACGAAGCTCTTCTGCGTGCTCCAATTGATGGCGATCTGCGCGAGGGGCTTTCCGTACTTCTCGCTGAGCGCGTCCATCGTCTTCAGGAACTCCTGGATCTTGGAGAACATCGGCTCGCGATAGAAAGGGTAGAAGGTCGCGCGGAAATCCTTCTCATCGAAGACGGGCTTCTCGCGAACGGAGCCGGTCAGGATGCCCGCACCGAGCGAGCCCCAAGTCATGATATCGATGTCATGCTCCTCGCACCACGTAAGGTCAGCGATGGCCGACTGGTTCACCATGGAGAAGGGCAGCTGGACGATATCGATATCGGCTGCGGCGGAGGCGCGCTCGATAAGGGCACGGTCGCAGTTGCTAAGGCCGAGCATCTTGACGGCACCCTGCTCCTTGAGCTTGGTGACGCATGCCATGGTGTCCTCGATGGGCGTACCCAGATCGTCCGGCCAGTGCATGATGTACATATCGACGTAGTCGGTGTCCAGGCGACGCAGGGAGTCGTCGAACTCGCGCAGAACCGAATCGGGTCGGCTGCAGTGGACGCCCTTGCCGTCCTCGATGTAGGATCCGTACTTGGTGGCGATGAGCACCTGATCGCGAATGCCTGCGATCGCCTTGCCCACGACCTCCTCGGAATGCCCCTCTCCGTAGATGGGCGCGGTGTCGATGAGGTTCACGCCGCCGGAGATCATGGCTCGGATCGCCTCGACGGACTGGTCGTCGTCGATCTCTCCGTAGCCGCCCCCCATGCTGTTCTTGCCGCCAATCGCCCACGTGCCGACCGTAATCTCGGAGACCTTCTGGCCGGACTTCTTCATTGTCTTGTAGCGCATGATCGCTTACGCCTCCTGGCACTGAACGCTGATACGGAACATACCGGGCTCGCACGCGCGCTCGAACGCATGCTGGATCTGGGAGAGCGGCAGCCTCTCCTCGACGAGCTCGGAGAAATCGGCCACGCCCATGTTAATCATGGCCGCCGCCTCGCGGAAATCCTGGGCGTCGGCGCCGTAGCTTCCCACGATGACCATGCGGCGGTAATGGATGGTGTTGGGATCGAGGCTCCACGTGGGCGCGGGATAGCCCGCCGCGAAGATAAGCAGATGCGCGCGCTTCTCCTTGGCCATCTCGAGTGCCTGAGCATATGCGCCGGAGGCACCCACCGCGATGATGACGCCGTCGGCGCCCTTGCCGCCGGTGAGCTCCTTGACCTTCTCGACCGGATCGCAGGCGGAGACATCGATGGCCTCGAGGCCCAGACGGCGGGCCGCCTCAAGCTTCTTGGGCATCATCTCAGTGATGAGCACGCGGCAACCATGCGCCTTGGCGACGAGCGCATTCAGGATGCCCATGGTGCCGGCGCCAATAACCACAACGGTATCACCATAGCTTACGCCGAAACGGCGGAAGCCAGCGCAGCAGGTGCCCAGAGGCTCCAGCAGGGCCGCCACGGAAGGATCGATGCCCTCGTCGATCTTGTAGCAAGCGACCTCCTTGGCGACTGCGTAATTCGCGCAGCCGGCGTTACCAAAATACCCGTCCGGGTTGGGATGGTCGGCGCTCTGGAGCTTGGTGCACTCGCTCGTGCGGCCCTCGCGGCTGGGCTCGGAATACGGGTCGTACTGATAGCCGCTCGCGACGTAATCGCCCACCTTCACGCTCTCGACCTGGGCACCGACCCCCATGACGGTTCCGGCCCACTCGTGACCGAACGTCAGCGGAAGCGGGCGCTTGCGGGCCCCGTTGAAGGCGCCGTACTCGGAAGTGCAGATGTTGTTCGCATCCACCTTGACGAGCACGTCGTGGTCTCCGAGCTCGGGGAGCTCGCGATCGATGACCTCGGCCTGCTCAACTGCCGTCAGGACGGCTGTCTTTGCTTTCATAGGTTCCTCATTTCAATACAAAAGGTTTATCTACGTGCTATATCTGCAAACTGCTTGACGATAAGGTCGAGCAGAATCCAGTCGTCATCAGTAAGGCCGCACACCTCTTTGGCGAATGCGCGGACGGCAGCGGTGTCTTCGAGCTCCACATCGCGCTCACCCGCCAGGCACACGAGACCGTATGCAATACCACGCGCCAGGTAAAACGGTACGATTCCGTGGTCCAGGCACATGAGCGCCGGCCCAACAAACCGGTTCTCGCGGGAGAGCTTCTCGTCCATCTTCGCGATGACACGCTCCACCGGGTCGCGAACGTCGGCATCGAGCTTTGCCGTGATGAAGTCCACCCACTCGGCGTCCTCATCGGCGTCATAGTCGTACTCCTGCAATACCGCCGCATGCGCCTCCTCGAAGGCACCCACGATGTTCGAACGGATCCACGGGTCGCGATGGCAATCGCAGATGTATTCAAGACCAGACACGCTGCCCATAAAACCGGCCATCGCATGGCGCATGTTGCCGCAATAGACCTTGCGGTAGATGAGCCCCTGCGCGCCGGTGGCGTACACGATGCCCTCGACCGCGAGCTGCTCACCCTTCCAAGCATCAGCATCAATCTCGAGACCGGGATTCGCCGATACCACGACCTGCCACGGGTTCGCCCCCGCCTCGCTAGGGATACCGGCGGCAAGTACCATGACCTGGCACACGCCCACATGCGCATCGAAGTACGCAGCGCCGGCATCATCGAGCTCTGAGCGAATAAGGCCTGAGACCTTAGCGGGAGCACCCAGCGCGTTCACGCACAAAAGCACGTTGAGATCGCGCTCGCAGCCGCTCGCAACGCGGGTCTCGATGGCCCGGGCGACGACGTGCGCGATGCTCGCGAACGCTCCCTCGTACACGCAGCACGCCGCAATATCGACGTCCTGGAGAAGCTCGACGATCTCCTCGTCTCCCGAGCTGTCAACGATGGAGAAATCATCGATGCGGTAGCGCTCGTCGACGTCGTGACCGTCGGTCACGCGCGCCTCGTAGTAGCCCTGGGCCTCAAGCTGCCTCATACCCTCCATGTACATGTCGTACAGGTACAGGCGGTATCCCGCGCGGGAGAAGAGGAGTCCCACGACTCCCCTTCCAATCTTTCCCGCACCGAGGATCGCGACACGCTTATCTGAACGGTTCATATCCATAGCCCGATCCTCCTCACAAACGCTACGCGATGATCCCGAGCATGCTGAGCGCAACACCCACGACAAGCAAGCCGAGCAGCAGCGGAACGACGTTAACTTTCTTCTTGCCGATCAGCCAGTAGCACAAAAGAACCAGGCAGAGCGGCAAGATCTTGGGGCAGACGGTATCGAAGAGCGCCTGGACCATGGTGGGGTCGCCGCCGGCGGCATTGGGAATGGTGAGCGCGGTCGTAAGGTTCACGTTGAACGCGGTCATGGCGCCGATGGCGGCGAGTCCGATCACAGAAGCAGCATAGGAGATCTTCTCCATGATGCCGGAGGACTCCGCCCGCTCGAGCAGCCTGGTGCCCATCCGGTAACCGCTCTTAAGAGTCACCCAGCGGGTGATGAGCTGGGGGATATTGAAGATCAGCATGAACAGGATGGGGCCGGCGATGTTGCCCGCGGACGCCATGGAGATGACCACGGCGGTGGCGATGACGCGCAGCGTGGCATGAAACACCGTGTCGCCGATAGCGGAAAGCGGCCCCATGAGGGCGGTCTTGATGCCCGTGATGGTCGAGGTGTCGAAGCCGGGATCCTGAGCGTTCTGCTCCTCCATGGCGAGGACGACGCCGAGCGGCAGGCCGCCCACATACGGGGTCACGTTGAAGTACTCGCTCATGTGGCGGGTATAGGCCTCGACACGTTTCTCCTTGTTGTCGGCGTAGATCTTCTTGAGGGCGGGGATCATCGCGTAGGTGAAGCCCGCGTGCATCTGGCCGGGATAGTCGTTCATGCCGTTGAGGTGGATATAGCGGCCGTAGATCTGACGAAGGTCGGCATCGGTGAGCTTGCCGGTCGTGGTCTCATTAGAACTCATTGTCATCACCCATATCCACAGTCGAAGCGGCAGAAGTCTTCTCATCGCGGGCAAAGATGATGAGCGCGACGGCGAAGGTCGCCAGAAGCGTTACCGCGATGACGGGGAGCTGCAGGTAGGCAGCAAGAATAAAGCCGATGAAGAACCAGGGGGCAAGCTTCTTGTCCATGATCATCGTGAGCAGGAGCGCGAAGCCCACGGCGGGAAGCAGGTTGCCGCCAGAAGCAAGGCCGTTGATGACCTGCGTGGGGATGGCGGCAACGGCCGCCTCGAGCGCGGAGCTGCCGAAGAAGACACCCAGAAAGCCGATAAGGAAGTACAGGCCAAAAGTTCCGATCCAGCTGCCGGCCCAGAAAAGCGCACGGGCGGCCTTGTCGTTATCCTTCGCGAGCTGCGCCTTCATGGCCTCGGCGAAAGCGTTGTTGATAAACTTGCAGAGCACAAACGCGAAACCGCCCAAAAGCGCCAGAGGCACGGCGAACGCGGTGCCCACGGCCGCGCCGGCACCGGTGATGATGGCGAACGCAGTCGAAACGCCCGCAGCGGTGCCGCCGTCGGGCGAGACGGCTGCTCCGACGGGGAACGAACCCAAAAAGACGATCTCCAACGTGGCTCCGATGATCGTACCCGTCACGGGATCGCCTAGGACAAGACCCATGAGGGCGCCTTCGACGATCGGTCGATTGAGCATGTTGTAGCCGAAGAAGTAATCCATCTTCGAGATTCCGACCACGAGGCCGGCAAGCAGAGCTTGAATCAGCATCAACATTCACATCCTCTCAAGGTTGTAAGTGCACGCGAGAGCACGTCCCGCGGCCTTTCGAAATATGAGGGCTTGGTCATTTCCAGCGCCGCGTCCCCCGTGTAGCCGGCGCATGCAAACCGGCGCAACAGGTCTTGCAGGTCTAGACCGCCCAGCTGGTCCCCCCAGGCCAGATGGGCGAATATGCCGCGGTTGAGATTCGTGAGGTGCACGTACCCCAACTCGCTACCGAAACGGGACAGGTACGCGTCGATGTCCTCGCCGTTGCGGGCGACGGTACCCGTATCGATGGTTACAGTAAGGTTCGACTCGCCCACATCCAAAAGCGCGGCACCCAGCGTTTCCAGGCTCGTGACCAATCGGTACGGCTTGTCCACCAGGGTTTCCAAGGCGACGGTCAATCCCTCTTCCGCCGCCGCTCGGCAGATCTTGCCGAGCATGGAGACCATGGCATCCCACGCGCGGTCCCGGTCGGCATCGAAGGGAAACCAACCCGCGTTGAGCGAGATGCGCTCCGCCCCGAGCACTGCCGCCAGGCGCACGATCTGCTGGTAGTAGCAAAGCGTGAGACGCCGGATCTCCCCGTCTTCGGATGCCACGTTGTAGGCTTTCGGATTGCCCTGCTCGGGCGTGAGCGTCATGGCACGCAGCCCGTGCCGGCGCATGCCCCGCACGACCTCGTCGGTGTTGTACGCGCCGTGGGCATCGATGTTCACGTGGTTGTTGCACAACCACAAATCAACATCGCGCACCCCCAGAGCGCTCACGTCCTCGAGAAACGTCTCGAAGCTCCAGTAGCGCCAAATCTGGTTGGTCGGGAGCATGCGCATGGGAATCGAGCCCCTAAGCCTTGTCGACGCAGCCGAACACGTTCATGTAGTGCATGAGCGCGCTCTTGTAGGCCTCGGCGCCAAAGAGGTCGTACTGCCAGGAACTGATCTTCTTCTTGTCCGGGTCGACGTCCGGCGCGTAATCGGCTTCGATCTGGTCCTTGACGGCCATGTTGGAGGCCTGCGAAAGGTCGGTCCAGAGGTTCACCTTCTGGATACCGCACTCGATGGCATGCGCGATGAGGTCGTCACCAGTGCCGGAGCCGCCATGCAGGACTAGCGGGACGTCAACGCTCTCGGCGATGGTCTTGAGCAGGTCGAACTCCAGGTGCGGGGTCCCCTTATAGGCGCCGTGGCTGGTACCCACGGCGACCGCCAGGCAATCCACGCCGGTGGCCTCGACGAACGCCGCGGCCTCCTCGGGATGGGTGAGGCCGGCGTCACGAGTCTCAGCGTACTCGTTGCCCTGGCCCACATGTCCGAGCTCTGCCTCGACGGACATGCCCACAGCATGCGCGATCTTGACGACTTCGCGGGACTCCTCGACGTTCTGCTCGTACGGCAGCGTGGAGCGGTCGACCATGACCGAGGAGAAGCCGGAGCGGACGGCACGGATGATGTGCTCGAAAGGACCGCCGTGATCGAGGTTCAGCGCAAAGGGGACCTGCGGGAAGCGGCGCTCGTAGAAGCGAGCGAGCTCACCCATTTCCTCGATGCCGAACACGCCGGGAACTCCCAGAATAACCGGAGAATTGAGCTCTGCAGCCGCCTGAAGGCACGCTTCCATGGTGAAACGGCTGTACACGTTGGGAGCGGGGATGCCGTACCCGCCCTTCTTGGCTTCCTGCAAAAGCTCGTGCATCGGTTGCAACATAATGAATACCCTCTTCCTGTTTTGACGCCCTTGCGTCGCCTATCGGTACAGTTCCTTCTTCTCGGTGGGGACCTGGCGGATCTCAAGCTCGATACCACGTCCGGCCAGCTCGTGCAGCATTTCCTCTTCCTCGGGAAGCAGGAAGATCGCCTGGGCGACCTGACGGGACCCTTCGCGGTTCTTGATGCCGCCAAGGTTGACGCTCTCGATCTGCGGGCATGCGTCGCAGATGCGCTTGGCATCGGCAACGCTGCCGGTAACGATGAACAGCTTGTATTTATCGGTGACGCCGCTGTTGAGCGCCTTGATGCTGTCGTCGATCGTCTTGATTACGAGCTTCACACCCTGGGGCTTTGCCAGACGCAGCGTCGTCATCTTGAGGCTGTTCGTGGCAGCATCGTCGTCGGCGACCAGGATGCAGTCCGCGCCGATCGTCTTCGTCCACGAGAAGGCGACCTGACCATGCAGCAAGCGATGGTCGATACGTACGAGCTCGATCACTTTCCGGCTCCTTTCGTTTGCTTAAAACTCTTCCGCTTCGTCCTGCGCCGCACCGTTCGCCAAATCGGTGCAAAGGACGATGTGCTCCTTGGCGCGCTCCACGATATGGGGTAACTCGGCTGCCAGGCTCTCGACGGGGCACGCCGCAACCTCGATAAGGAGCGCGAGATTGAGGCCAGTCAGCAAGTGGAAGTCATACGTGCCCAAAAGGCCCATGAACTCGTTGTTCACCGAGCCCCCGAGAACATCCGTCATGACCACCAGCTCGGAGTTCTCGTAATCGTGCGTGGCGACGATCCGCTTGAACTCCTCGGAGTAATCCACCGACGGATCAACGTATGCCGTCACGTATTCCACGGGCACCGCATCGCCAAAAATCATGTTGAGCGATGTCTTGATACCCTTGGAAAACTCGCCGTGCGTGGCGATCACAATCCGTTTGTCCAACCCGTTCACCTCCTCGACCGCTCGCCGTTCCCGCGCGGGCAGGACCTCAGCTCACCCGCGCTTCGTCTGTTACGTAATATACGTCTATTACGTCCTAGATATTTCTTCGTCGTATAGTACGCCGCAAACGGTTGATTAAGCTCGCCGAACGGTTCCTAGGAGCCTCTCGACCCCATGGCGGCGACATCTGCCGAAGCGCTCGACGACGAGACATGCAGGGGCACCGCCATCCTCTGTGAAAACGTTTACAGCAAGTTATTAACAATTTGCTAGCAATTTTTTAATAACTTGCTGTTATCCTGAGTCCAATATGTA
>ERZ832317.389-NODE-389-length-64413-cov-7.525778_pt1 | contig 64413 bp, 64 predicted proteins | sample MGYA00519695_ERZ832317 | MGnify/ENA primary metagenome ERZ832317 (study PRJEB31850, sample SAMEA3708726) | human gut metagenome | biome: human gut; feature: human-associated habitat; material: faeces | place: China | collected 2014 ...
TAATGCACTTCATCCAGAGGTTGCAATAGCATAAAGCACTATTTTGTTAGCTGAAATATTGAATTTTCAAGGTGCGAAGCCCTGTTTTGGTGTGGGAAGTTTTAGTTAATTAAATTGTGTTGGATAGTCTATATCTTATTCAATCCAAATACCATCGGTAGTTGGTCCGAAGCCTTCGTACCAGTCATCATCACCTGCGGAGAAAGCTCCTCTAATGCGGTAGTAATAACCCTTTTTCTGGTTCTTAAAAATAACTTCAACGGACTGATCATCAACACCATCCGGGTAATCCTCTGGTGTATATTCAAAATCTACGTAATCTACCTGCTGCCACGCATCTTTTTCCTGATTATACCGATCTAAGTAAAGAGAAATATACATTTCTTTTACTGGTTTTCTTAAATATGCATGTGCTGAAACACCAATATCCCCATTACCCTCATCTGATATAGCAACATCCGCTGAGTCAAAAAAACGTCCTCTTCTTGCATAGGATTGCTCCTTACCAATACTATATGATACCGATTTATCACATAAATTAGATTTCTGTTCAATTGACGTATATACTTCAGGTGAAGGAACTGCTGCAAATGCAGTTGTCATAAATACATTAATCAATACCAAACAACTCATTACTAAACGTATTACTTTTTTCATTGAACCTCCAATATTCTAAAAATGGATTTTTTTTAGCATTTCATCAAAATCTGTTCGTTCCATAACACCCGATAAATAGTAATACACACCATTATAAACAAACTGTGCCATATATCCCCATTCTCCTGGCTCTATTATTTCAGAACAAACAACTATATTCATATGTAATCCCGAATTCCATATTTTATGTTCTTCCTTTGCATCAGACGAATGACTTTTTGATGTTGTTTTATCTACCTTAGTCTGAACAAAAAATACTTTTTTATCTTTATATTTGTAACGCATTTTACCATAGCCTACCCCTATCGATACATCTTCAAATCTCATATCTTCCGGCATATACCCCAACTTCAGCGTCTTAACCCCTAATTCTTCCGCTATCTTCTCATATGCCTCTTCTTCACTACGAACCGTCAAAGCTCCAGAGTCATTATTATAAACTACTCCCTGATTTACACTTCTTCCATCCCGGTAAAAATAAGATTTCGTTCCCATGGCCACAAAGCATCCGCCAATAACCATAATTGCTGCTGCCAGCCCCACAACCAGTGCTTTTCTTACAGGGCGCCTGCGGGTTTTACGGGATGATTTGGTGTTCGTTGTATTGGAAATCTCTGAGAAAAGAGCCTGCTCCGCCTGGATCCGTGACCAGATCTGGTCAAACTCATCCTTTGGCGGCGGATTGATAGGCAAAAAACGGGTATCTTTTTCTGCCTGTTCAAATTGCTTTAAAATATCACTGTCAGTCAGTTTTTCCCTCTTTTTATTTTGATTTCCCATCCAGTCATTCATTTCCAAGTTCAATCTTCCTGTTTTTCCCACTTTACACCTCAGTTGTCAAATACCTTAAGTTCCCTCTCGGTTTAGGGTTGACTTTTTGCAGTTAATGCTTACTATATTAGTAGATGTTTTTCCCTCAGGAGGTTTTTATGAAAAAAATCATTTTAACCGGCGGCGGTACTGCCGGTCATGTTACTCCCAACCTTGCTCTTCTTCCTTCTTTAAAGAAAGCAGGCTATGAAATCCGTTATATTGGTTCTTACCAGGGTATCGAACGCAAACTGATCGAAGGTGCCGGCATTCCTTACGACGGCATTTCCTCAGGCAAGCTGCGCAGATACTTTGATTTGAAGAATTTTTCTGATCCGTTCCGTGTAGCAAAAGGCTATTTTGAGGCACTTCGCCTTATAAGGCGTTATAAACCAGATGTTGTATTCTCCAAGGGTGGTTTTGTTGCTGTACCAGTCGTTCTGGCTGCAAAACATTATAAGGTTCCTGTTATTATCCATGAATCCGATATGACTCCCGGCCTTGCAAACAAGATCTGCATTCCATCTGCCGCAAAAGTTTGCTGCAATTTCCCGGAAACACTGAAATATCTTCCAAAAGACAAAGCCGTCCTTACAGGTTCTCCTATCCGTGCAGAACTTTTAGAAGGTGACCGCAAAGCGGGCCTGTCCTACGCTCATTTAACAGAAGATAAACCTGTCCTTCTGATCATCGGCGGAAGCCTTGGATCTGTTGCTGTAAACACAGCGGTACGAAAGATCCTTCCACAGCTTTTAAATACATTCCAGGTAATACATATCTGCGGAAAAGGCAATCTGGATGAAAGCCTGATCGGTACCGAAGGATATGTACAGTATGAATATGTAGATGCACCTTTAAAGCATCTCTTTGCTGCTGCTGATGTCGTCATCTCCCGTGCAGGTGCTAATTCCATCTGCGAACTTCTGGCTTTACGTAAGCCCAACCTTCTGATCCCGCTTTCTGCTGCTGCCAGCCGCGGTGACCAGATCTTAAATGCAGATTCCTTCGCACGCCAGGGCTTCAGCAAAGTCTTAAAAGAAGAAGATCTTTCAGATAAAGCCTTAAGCACTGCTGTGTTTGATCTTTACAAAAACAGGGAGACCTATATCAATGCAATGGAAAAGAGCAGTCTCAGCAATGCAGTAGAAACCATTACCTCTTTGATAGAGTCCTGCGTTTCCCATTCTTAAATTGTTACTGTTCATGCATTGCATGGCCAGCAACGGATTTCCCTTTGTTTCGGGAGAACATGGTCCTGTCTAAGGCCAGTCTTCCCGTTTCAAAAGTGATTTTATGTACTTTCTGATACGGCTGACCCGTGAATAGCAGGCTTTCTCTGAAATAGAAAGCTGATCGCAGACTTCACTGGTTGGCCGTCCTTCTATTAATTTCAACTCTGCAACTTTCTGCCAGTTTTCCGGCATACGGTCTACTTCGTCCAGGATCGCTTTGCACCGCTCTTTTCCGGAGAAAACGTCTACTAACCCAGGCTGATGCAGCTGCATCCTGTACTCTTCAGCTGCAAACGTTTCTCCATTCAGATCTTCACAGTATCGTTTCTTTTTCTGTCTGTGAAAATCCATACAACGGCTTCTGAGGATCCTGCCAAGCAAGATCTTCTTCCCCTCTTCCGGTTGTTTCAGGGAATAATCATACCTTGCATAGGAAACAAATGTGTCCTGAATGATATCGTCAATATCATCCACAGGTATATCGTAAGCATAAGCAAGACGTCTTAAGGTATCCTGATAGGTCAGATACATTTCTTCAAAACTCGCTTTTGCTTCTTCATCCATACGTTTGATCATAAGTGACTACAGACAGCCTTTGATCTTCTCTGCTGCTTCCGTTAATTCTTCTGCGGATGCTGTACCCGGTACCCAGTTGGCAATATTGGCAGGACCGCCCTCATAACGCGGGATCACATGCATATGGAAATGCATTACAGTTTGTCCTGCTGCTTCACCGTTATTCTGAACCAGGTTAAATCCGGCGCAGCCTAACCCCTTCTTCATAGCAGCTCCTATCTTCGCTCCCAGTGGAAGCACCTTTGCCGCTGTCTCTGCATCCAGCTCACATACATTGGCAAAATGCTTTTTAGGCAGGATCAGTGAATGTCCTTTTGATGCCGGACCCAGATCCAAGATCACACGGAAATCCTCGTCCTCATAAACAGTTGTAGAAGGAATCACCCCCCTTGCAATCTTACAAAAAATACAATTATCTTCTGCCATTTTTAATTCCTCCTCTTCTGTGTCGATAAGCGCTTTTCTTGTTTATAATACTAGCATAATTTTTTTCCCTTGTTAAGCGCATTTCTGCAATATCTCCAAAAAAACGTCCCCTCTCCATGTCTGTTTCTGTCACCTCCTGTCGTTTTATGACTTTTTCTATCTCCAAAGGTACTTTTCCTCTGCGATCCACACTTCATCCCCCTGACTGAGCACCACTTTTTCGTTGGCTGCCAGCAGCCTTCCATTGACCTTTGTTCCATTTGTGGAATTCAGATCTGTAAGAAAATACTGCCCATCCTCCTCTGTGATCCTTACATGAAAACGGCTCACCGTACTTTTATTTAAAATATAGTCCGCCAGCCCTGTATGTTTTCCTATCACAAAGGGAACATATCCCACTGCAATATCTTCATTTTCTTCTCCTGCCGATACCAGCATATGATCCGGCTCCTCTTTTACAGTAAGCAGCATAGTCTGACATTCTTCCTGAAGTTCCTCTGTTTGTTTTTCCTGCTGTCTTTCTGCTGTCTTTTCTCTTGCAGGTACATATCCCGGTATTTTTTCCGGCGCTGATCCCTGTCTTATTTTTTCTGCTTTCTCTGCATTCTGCGCTTCTTCTGTCTCTTCATAAAACACCTGCCAGGAATTTTCCGGCTCTTTCACACCGGTTCCTCCATATTTTCCAGGAAACAAACCCCTGACTTTTCCTCGCATCATATGCAGCAAAACCGTTCCTAATATTGCAATTCCAAAACCTGCTGCCCCATATACCCACATTTTTCTTAATACAGACCAGCCATACAGAAACCAGGTACCGCCTGCTGCCATAACCGCAGTTAAAAAAAGAAGTAACAGTTTCTTCCACAGGCTCCATCCATTATTTGCATACGTTCCTCCCTCTGAAAATAGCTCCCGTTCCTCCTGTGCATCATTTTCAAGCCCATACAAAGATGACTCTTCTGCCATATCTTCTTTCTCTGTTTTTATTTCTGGTCTTGTTTCTGTTTTTCCGTCTCCTTTCCGTTCCATAAGCAAATCTTTTTCCGTCTTTAAATCTTTTGCCTCTTCCTTAGAAAGAAGTGCCATCATATCTTCCATCCCATAATTATATTTCATACTGGTCTGGTAAAGTCCATAGGTAAGAACCACACATTCCCTGTCCCTGTGATCTATGTTCTTCATAAGATATTGCAGGAATAAAGACAACTGGCTGTTAAAATCTTCCTTTCTTCCAGGCACCACACAAAAGCCCATCTGAAAGGTTTCCGGATCTGCGTAGATCAGTTCCGGATCTAAAAGGATCCCTCCATCACCTAAAAGATACGCTTCCATCCGGTCTAATGTTTCATAAAGCTGCAGAAAAAAACTTCTCACCTGGTTTTCACCTGCAGGCCGGCTTTCAAACAGCCGGCTTACAGGCTGGCGGGAAGTAATATCATAACAATATACAGGTACTCCATCCATGTATTTTATCTTCATTTTCAGAAGACCGGAGATCTGGTTTTTAGCCAGCATGCCGGTTTCATAGCTTTCCCCCACTCCTTCCCCTGTTACTGTCATATAGCTGCGCTTCATTTCCCGTATATATTCAATTCTCATTTGTACCCCCGGTTATCCCTGTGACCATCCGCATAAATTCTTCCGGTCTGAATTCTTTCATCTCAATCTGTTTTTCCCAGTCCCCTCCTTTCACTTTTCCCATCTTTTTTGCTCCCTTTTCCTGTATGGAAACAGTAAGATCCGTATACCGCAGCATCAGCCCTGCATTCCTTTTGAAAAACGCTTCCGCATCTTCTGATCTTATATTTTTTTCATGGCGGCATTTTTCTATACCTTCGTGAAGCACCATAGCTGCTGCCGTTTCATCATGGATCTGCCCTGCTTTTCCTATAAGGGCTGCCAGCGAAAACAGCACCACAGCCATAACACAGGAAGCCTCTACTGTAAGGCTTCCCTTCCATTCTGTTTCTATGGATTTTCGCTTTTTTCTTTCATCTTTTAATACAGTTTCCCTTCTTTTATTCATAAAAACAGGACCCCCAGTCCCACCGGAAACACAAATGGCAAGAACGGGATGCTTTCTGTATTTCTCGCTTTTCTTCCCTTTATCATCAGATAAACAGCTGCCGGGAAACATAAAAACAGACCGCCGGATAACAGCAGCATATTTTTCCAGAAACCAAGGAAGATCCCTGCTACCAGAAAGAAACAGCCATCTCCTTTTCCCATAGCTTCTTCCGTAGCAGTAGAAAGGCTTAATAACAAAATTCCCAATAAAGCTGCAAACATAAGGCCCGTAACTTCCTGTACGATCACCTGCATTTCCATTTTTTCTGTTCCCATAAAAATCTGGCTGAAAATATGTGCTGCCTGAAGAATGACCCCTACCGTTCCCCATATCTGGAACGTACTTTTTTTAATAGTCTTTTTCTTTAGATCCTGCCAGGAAGCTGACAGTAAAAATAATAAAAAACAGATCCTCAGTGCTGCTTCTATCCCCATTTTCATATTCATTTTTGTATTCTCCTTTTCATTTTTACCTTCCGCCCGCACAGTACGAGCAGGGGCCTAAATATTCCACCTGCCGCAAGGGCACTTCCTGTACATATGCAGTAAGCGACCGGCAATCTTCCCTGCTGTGATAACTGGTCCCATAGGGAAGGACATAATACGGACCGGCATTTTCACTGCTTTTACAGGCAGAGCAGGGTTTATATTTTTTTCCATCCTGATTGCGTATACTTACAAGATCATCTGAATGGATCTGGGTCAGGTTGTGAAAAAGATAATGGCAGGTGCTTTGCAAATGATACCGGGTAGAGGACTTTCCTATATAAACCATTCTTTCATCCTGTTCCCCGGTTTCTGCCTTCTTTTTTCCTCTTTCTCCATCTGCCCCTGTCCACAACCTGCGGCTGCAAACCGTTTCCACATCCACACTATCCTGGCCAAACAGGGAAAATGGCAGTGGCATTTTATATTTCATAATGATCTGAAGCATTTCATCTTCCGTGATCTGCGTCCCATAAAAACTAAGATCCCGGACCCATTGCTCCGAAATCTTTCTTTTCACTGACTCAACAGCATATGCAGCTGTTACTTTTTCAAGAAGCTGACTACCTTCCCGCTCGTTTGTGCCACTGACATCTAATGTTTCTCCCTTTCCGGATTTATAAAGATAAGAAACATAGGCATACTGGCTGATCTCTTCTCCCACAGACTCGACTGCTGCCTGGATCTGCCTTTGCCTGTCCATCAGGATCATAGGCATGATCAGGATCACGCAGAAAAATACCACCAGCGGAAAACAAAGGGCAGCTTCTAATGTAAGACTTCCTCTTTTTTCCTCTGTAATGTTTCTCCGTCCTCCAAAGGAGACCCATGATAATGCCCTTTTTCCGGAAAATTTTTTCTGTTTTAAAAGTGCTACATATTTATGGGTTCGTACTTGGAGAGGTGCGAAAAATTTTTTTGATTTATAAATGGAGTGTCGTGTTAAATAATTAGAATAAGATTTGCTCCTGAAAAAGGGCATCATCACAGGCCTCCTTTCTTTTGTAATATTCTCCCGGAATATGTCCGGATACATTGTCATTCAGAGAACAGAAAGATAACTTCCCGTTACAGCAAAGCGGCTCTTTCCGGCAGTTTTCCACGGACCTGAAGAAAAAAATACAGGTTTTCCACAAAATACAGCTTCCATATCCACCATACAGACACATTGTTCTAACAAAAAGTCCGGCTGTTCCCTGCGGATATTGATCTGCATTATATCCATCATCCGGAATAAAGGCTGCGTACCATAACTTACAAATAAAAACAGCCTGAGATATCCTTTCAGATCCAGTCCCATTTCATTTTCAGGATCCGTTTTTTCAAGATCCGGAAGTCTTCCTTCTGCTCCTGTTTTCAAAACATTTTCCAGGCTCAGTTTCCAGTCAGAGCCGGTCTTCATAAGAGGTACTTTTCCACCGTCTAAAAGGCTTCTCGCATCTGCCATTGCCTCTGCCAAAGCCCACACACCCATAACAAAAAAAGTTACCACTGCTGTCAGCGGAAGCAAACTACCACCTCCTGTTATAGCCGCTGCCAGCGTTTCTGCTTCCTGACGTTTTTTTCCATCTGATAATATATGGATCATATTCAATCCCTGGCGTACAGAAACCAGTTTTAAAACAGATGCCTCCAGGTTTTCCCTGTCCGTTTTCTTCCCATATAAAATATATTCAAGTTCGTAAAAATTATCCTTGTCTTTTATTTTTTCAAAATGGGAAAAGTACCGCACCCCATACTCAGATACTGTTAAACGATCCATCAAGCTGGAAATCCCCTGAAAATGTGCAGTGTCATTTTTTGAAAGAGCAGACGGTGCCTGTAAAAGAGGCAGTCTTTTTTCTGAAACCTGGCAGTCTGGCGGTAATACTATCTTCAAAATGCCTTTTCCACTCATTGATTTGATTTTCTCTAACCATCCCTCTTTTTCTTTGTCTTTTACTCCAAAAGAAACTCCCAATGTCAGAACCGGATACCGGCTCATATGGCGGATCACCGGTTCCCACAGTTCTTCTTCATCCAGATCATCCTCTTCATCGGAAGGTTCCCAGTCGTCAATATACTGGATCACTTCTTCTGCCTCTTCTATCAGCTGTTCCATAAACCGGATATTTTCCCTGCTTTTTTCTGTAAGTCCCCGGATCATGTTTCTTCGTTCTCCGTCCTGGGAAATGTAGGTTTCATAAGACCGGATCTCTTTTGTTAAAGGTCCCCGGGAAGACTCTTTTAGATCTTCCTCGGATACAAATTTCTCCCTGCTTTTTTTAAGGGCGCGTTCCATCTGGTCTGCCTTTTTTTCATAAGCTTCCACCAGTCCCGGAACTGCCTTCAGGTCTTTGATCACAGCTTCACATTTTCGGATCATGCCTTCGCCGTTTAAACTTTCCAGGCAGTCCAGTCCTTCTTCCCAGTGTGTTTTCTGCTGTTCCAGTCTGGCATTTAATTTTTCAAGGGCTTTTTCAAGGGCAACTGCTTCTTTGCTGTGTTCTTCATACAGATCTGACACACGGTTCACACTGGCCGCATTTTTTATATCCCCCAGAACTTCTTTGGCTTCCCCTTCTGTCATAGACTCCCAGAGTATACCTGCCAGCCCGTATTTCATATAATCAAGGATCTCCTGCTCCATACAGCTGCCTTTTCCCTCTGTCAGCACTGCCATGTCTTTTACAACTGCATCCTCTGTTTTCAACGGATACCAGTTTTTTGCCTTCATATAAGGTTCCAGAAAGCCCTTAAATTCTTCCTCTAAAAGGCCTTTACTGTCCGTTTCCAGTCCAAGGATCCTGTATTCATTCCAAAGGCTTCTGTGATACTGTGCCATCAAAGACTCCATTGCTGAATTTGAAGCTACTCGGAGATACAGCCGCTGCCCCGCTGTACGGGCTGACTCTGCCATAACCAGCAAAAGTGTCATGATCATCACCAGGATCATCGCAAGGAAGACGGTAACTTCTCCCTTTTCTCTCATCAATAAACCTCTTTTGATTTTGTATTGATCTGCTTGAAGATATTTTCTAAAAGTGTGTTGATCTGCTTCTTAAAAACGATCACAAGACTTACCAGGACCACCAGGATGAGCACAAGTTCTATCACCCCCACACCTGTTTCATCCAGCGCAAAATCCCTGATCTTTCTATAAATTCCGCCCTGCTCTGTTGTATGTTGTTCCGTTACATTCTGTTCTATATGATTATCTCTTTGCTTTTCCATCTCATATCCTCCTTTTAACCAAACGCGATCCATGCCGGAACCGTGATCATCGCCATCACCACAGCCAAGAGAAGAAACAGCGGGATCAACAATTTTGTACCTGCTTTTTCTCCCATACGTTTTGCCTGGTGCTTACGCTGCTCAAAGGCATCTGCCATTTCTAACCGCAGTGTTTCCCTTAAATTTTTAGAGCCGTTTTTTCGGTTCTGCTCTAAAAGCCCGGAAAACTTCCTGTACTGCTGCAGCCCGCATCTGTTTCCAAATTCCGCAAAAGCACGTGCTTCTGACTCCCCGCTTTTTAACTGACCGCTGGTAACATACATTTCTTCATATACATAACGCGGCCCTCTTCGTCCTTCTTTCACAGCCATTTTATAATCCTCTGCGATCCGGTCCCAGGCAGTGCGTATACTCATGCCCGCCCCTAAGAAAATGATCAGCCGTGACAGCACCACGGAATAATCCATAAGCAGCTGGTCTTTCCGTTCCTCTTCTGCTTTCTTTTTGTCGCTTTTTTCCTTCAGGCTTATAAATACCGCTGCAACTGCCCCCAGAAAGCACATTTGAAGAAATACAGGTTCCCTGGCTGTGCTGTAGGAAATCTCCCTGTCTTTGTATACAGAGGGCAGTGTAACCTGATCCTGATGTTTCTGTACCTCTTCCTCTGATGTGAGAAGTGATGTAAATTCCTGTATGGTACGTTCTTCTTCTGTATACAATGGAGGCCTGACTTTAATGGGAATCTCATATTCTTCCGGCCAGTTTCCATCTGTCATCCTCACTTTTAAGATGACCGGCCACTGATCGATAGCCTCATCCCCTGTTTCAAACTCCCAGGTATGCACGGTTCCATCACTTTCCACCAGTTCCGGATCCGATGACTGCCAGCTAAGATGCACTCCTGCTCCCTGCCAGTATGCAGGCAGCTCCAGATCCTGCCTTACCTCTTCCAGTGAAAGGTTGTCCCCTTTGATCCATTCCGGAAGCTGTTTTAAGATTTCCTCATATGCCTGATATGCTTCTTCTTTTGTATACTGCCTTGCAGAAACAGGCAGTTTTAAAACCATTTCCTTCTCCTGATCCACAAGCCCCTTTACATACAGTTCCTGGTCCACCTGTCCATCATCGATATCCGGTCTTTGGATCACATTTCCTGCTTCTATTACAGGATCCATGCCCTGTGCCAGCCATGCAGCAATTCCCAGAAAAATACCGGCTCCCACACATAAAATCTGCTTTTTCCACTTACAGATCTTTTTATAAAATTTTCTCTTCGTTTCTTTCATACATTCATCTGCCTTATAATGGGATATCCAGGATCTTCTTTGCCAGAAATACTGCTCCCACATATATCCCCAGGCACGCTGTCATAAAAATACGACCCAGCCAGGTTTCATACATAACATGAAAAAAGCCCGGTGATGTAAAATCGATATACAATATGATCCCAAAAGGAATTCCGTTCATGATCTTTTGTTCAAATACCCTGGCAGCTGTCAGTGTATGGATCTCCTCCTGTACCTGTATCTTGTCACGGATGATCCCGGCCGTCTGGCTTATAATATCCGTCAGCTCCCCTCCGCTTCGTTTTGCCGCTGCAAATACCTGGGCAAACTGATCCACATCCTGAATACCGCTGCGCCTTCCCATATCAGCTAAAAGCAGTTCCACCGGACGGTTCATCCTTACCCCTGCTTCCATATAGGAAAACTCTTCTGTGATCATCCCTGTTTTTCCATAAAGGCCTTCCAATTCTTTTACACTTAACGAAAGACTGTTTTCCAGAGAATAACCGGCGCTTAAGAAAGATGCCAAAACCATGATCCCCTCTTTAAACTGCAGTGTCAGCCTGCGGATCCGTTCTTTTTCCAGATCCTTTTTCTTATAGACCGGATACAGAAAAGCCACCGGAAGAAGAAATAAAAATGCAAGTACACTGCGATAAAATGTATAAGCACAAAGTCCTGCTGCCCCGGCTCCCATGATCAGATATTGCATCCATTCTTTTTGGGATAATTGATATTCCCTGTAATCCGGCGGTCTTGCCCTGCCGTTTAAATCCTCTTTCTGCTTTTCCCTGCCAGAAGACCTGCTCCACCTTTTTCTGTTAATCTCCTGCATCAGCAAGTTTTTCCCTCGCCTTAAGTTCCCCTGTTTTCTTAAGTCTTTTTTCCTCTCTGTCATAGACAAAAAGTGGCTTCTGTTCCACTTTTCCATTTTTATATCCCCCTATTTCTACAATCGATAATACTTTTCTGCTCCCGTCTTTTAATCTTCCCAAATGGACCATAATATCAAGGGCCGACGCAATCTGGCTGCGGATCGCATCTAAAGGCAGCTCCGCCCCCATAAGCACCATTACTTCTAATCTTGAAAGCATATCCTGGGGACTGTTGCCGTGACCGGTAGATAAAGAACCGGGATGGCCTGTATTCATAGCCTGAAGCATATCTAAGGCCTCTGCCCCTCTTACTTCCCCTACAATGATCCTGGAGGGGTTCATACGCAAAGAGGCTTTGATCAGCTGACTGATGGTGATCTCACCTTCTCCTTCTGTATTGGCATTGCGGGTCTCTAACCGCACCAGATTGGGAACATGGGTGATCTGCAGCTCTGCAGAGTCTTCAATGGTGATCACACGCTCTGTTTCCGGTATAAAAGAGGAAAGAGCATTTAAAAAAGTTGTTTTCCCGGAGTTTGTACCGCCACAGACAAACAGGTTATATTTCGCTTTTACCAGCTGCTCTAAAAACTGGGCTGATTCCTCTGTCAGTGCCTGGAAACGGATCAGCTTCTCAATGGTAATGGGATCCGGGAATTTACGGATGGTCACCACCGGACCGTCAAGTGCAACAGGCGGCAGTACAATGTGGACTCTGGATCCGTCCTCCAGCCTGGCATCTGCAATGGGAGAAGATACATTGACGATCCGGTTTACCTTTCCTACGATCTGCTGGATAATGTCCTCTAACTGCTCTGTTTTTTCAAACCGGCGGTTCCATAAGACCATGTTTCCCTTTTTCTCTATAAAGATCTTTCCCGCCCCGTTGATCATGATCTCGGTTACATCTTTATCATCTAAAAGTTCCTGGAGGATATCCAGCCGACGGAAACTGTCATACAGACTGTTTCGCAGCCACAGCCGTTCCTTTAAAGGCAGATAAGTTTCTTTCCCCTTTTGCCGGATCGCTGTATCGATCTGTTCATAAAGCTGTTCATCCTCTAAATAGATCTGATCTTTTAACTGCCCCATGACATTTCTTCTTAACTCTCCCCGGATCACTTCCCGCCTTCCGTTTAAACTGCCCTGTTCCCCTTCCAATTTTTAATATCCCCCTTCTAAAAGTTTTCGCACATAATCGCCCATTTCGCTCCAGAGAAGCTGCTCCATATAGCCGCCCCGCCGGATCCCTGTTTTTATTTCCGGCAGATGCAGTTTCTGTATCTTTTCTTCCATGCCTTTATGGCCTGCTTCTTTCAGATAGGTTTCAAAATCCTCTAACTTCGCAGTGGATACAGGGTCATCTAACACCGGCATATACACAACATCACAGGCCGCAAACAGCTCCAAAGCCCCTTTTCCCATGTGTCCCATATCCACAACGATCCGTTCATAACCGCTTTCTGTCCCGATCTGTTTTAAAAGACCTGCGATTTCTTCCGGCTGAGCCTGGTCTAAATCTTCCCCATAAGCGGCAGGTGGGATATAATCTACATTTCCATGGGACAGGATCAGGGATTTTAATTTCAGCCAGTTAAAATCTCCCTGCCTGTACAGATAAAACACATCTGAAAGATCCTGTTCATATCCACCGCAGACCAGCTTTGAAAAACCGGAATATTCTTCTAAGCTGATAAAAAGAACGCCCTGGCTCTTTCCAAGCATATGGGCCAGTGTTAAAGAAAAAGATGTTTTTCCGCAGCGTCCTATGGGTGAATAAATACCCATGATCAGTGCCCTTTTTCCCATAAGTGCCAGTCCCGGCTCCGGGGGAACGGTACAGTAACAGGCCATCACTTCCTGTAAGATACAGTCACCGGACTGGAACTTATAAACCGAGGCTTCCTCCTGTGACACAAACTCCCCGTCACAGAGAAGCATTTTTAATCCGGCTTTTATCTCCTTTGCTTCCTCTCTTACTCTTTCTCCCACTAAAAGAATGGCAATCTCATGGTCCCTGCCATAGGCTTTCAGTTTTTCCAGGTCTGAAAATGCCATTGCCTGAAAGGGAAATGTCTCCTTCTGGTTTACATATTCGGCCAAACGCCCTGCATACAAAGGATCTTCGTCATATACGACCATTACTTTTATCATGTCTTCTCCTCCTAAAAGATCCATTTTTCCAGAAAGACCAGAACGGTTGCCATACAAAAGCAGGTTCCCAAAGGGATCACACATTCTGTTCCATCCCGGACCGGATCATAATATTTTTCTATTTTTTTATTGCTGAGTATCTGCCTGATATAGGCTGACAAATAAAGAAATCGTTGAAAAGCGCTGCCGTATCGCAACATTTTTTGAAGGGACCAGACAGCCCCTAAGATAAATCCTACACATAAAATTTTTATTGTTTCCGAAAAGCCCAGCCAGGCTGCAAGAAGCGCCACAAGCTTCAGATCTGCGGCTCCTATCATGCCCAGGCTGTGTAAAAATATCCCCAAAACCAGCACAGCCACTCCCCGGACCAGAAAGCCGGATAGTGCCAGCAGCAGCCATGGGATCTTACTCCCTGCTTCCAAATCCGCAGCCTGAAAAACCAGTGACATGATCCCGGACACTATCCCAAAAATAATAAGCCTGTTAGGGATCCTGTAATATTTCCAGTCAGACCATGCTGCCAAAAGCAATGTCCCCCAGAATACACTCTGACTTAAATAACTTAAACTCCCATAAACCGAATTTCTCACCTCCCAAACCAAAACATAAACTCACAAAATGACCCACTTATCCCTGTATCTGATTAAACTCACAACTGGATCCTGTGCTGAAAAATCGCACTAAAAATTACAGAATTAAAAATGAAAAATAGATTTTTCAAAGAATGTGACCTTATTATGCCGTACTTTCCCCCTCCTGTCAAGAGGTATTTTTCTATTGACCCCGATGCCCTGTAATGGTAAAATACTATTAGTTTAAAAATTTAAACCAAAGGAGGGGACGGTTATGACAACGGTACAGGATCTGCAGAAGCAATTTCATTGCTGCATGCCCCTTTTTATTGCCCTGGGAGATAAGGTCCGGCTTTCCATCGTGGAACTTCTTACAGAAGCAGCCGTGAGATCAGAGGACCCACAGGGAACCATCGACTTTGAAGGTCATGCCATGAATGTAAACGAGATCACACGCCGCACCAGCCTTTCCCGACCTGCCATATCCCATCATCTGAAAATTTTAAAAGATGCGGGTCTGGTAGGTGTACGTCAGGACGGGACAGCCAATTACTACTATCTCACCTTACGTGACTCCACCCGGTCTCTTATGGAGCTGGGATACAGACTGGAGGAGTTCATGTAATCCATGCATAATTCTTTTTTTCCCAGATATACTAATTGATGCCAAAGTAAACCAGTCAGAAGTTGGGAGATGAAGATTTATGCCGGGATTTTTAAAAGCCATTCGCGAAGCTGCAGCCGCAGCACCTGTAAACCAGGATCTGGTTTTTACAAGACGGAAACTGTGGGATGATATTGAGCGCACCCTCTGGGCCCTGGAAACAGCCCAGAACCATTTTGAGCAGGCCACAGAGCCGTCGCTGATCGACTGCTATATTTACGAATGGAATGCCGCGCAGCTGCGCTATCAGTTTTTACTGAGAAAATTCAAAAACATGGAGGACTGACAACATGAGTACCTGGTATGAACAAGCTATCTTTTATCATATGTATCCTTTGGGGATAACCGGAGCTCCAAAGACAAACGTGCAGACAGAGGTGACAGACCGGTTTAAAGAACTGGATCAGTGGATCCCACATATCCGTTCTTTAGGCTGCAATGCCATCTACATAGGTCCTCTTTTTGAATCATCCAGTCATGGATATGACACCAGAGATTACAAACTGGTTGACCGTAGGCTTGGAACTAACGATGATTTCCGCGAATTTACAAAGCTTTGCCATGAAAATGGCATTAAAGTGGTAGTTGACGGTGTTTTCAACCACACAGGCCGTGAGTTTTTCGCTTTTAAAGATATCCAGGAAAAGAAATGGGACTCCCCTTACAAAGACTGGTACAAAGGGGTAAATTTCGGCTGGCAGAGTCCTTTAGGGGATCCATTTGGCTATGAAGCATGGCAGGGACATTTTGAACTGCCCTGTTTAAATCTTTATAACCAGCAGGTAAAAGATTATCTTTTTGATGTGATCCGTTTCTGGATGGACGAATTTGACATTGACGGCATCCGCTTAGACTGCGCCAATATCCTGGACTTTAATTTCATGAAGGAAATGCGTGCAAAGACCGCTTCCATGAAACCGGATTTCTGGCTTATGGGTGAAGTCATCCACGGTGATTACAGCCGCTGGGTGAACCCGGAAATGCTCCATTCTGTTACAAACTACGAGCTGCACAAGAGCATTTACTCTGGCTTTAATGACCATAACTTCTTTGAGATCGCACATAATGTCCGCCGTCTGGAAGCCATTGGAAGACAGCTTTATACCTTCCTGGATAACCACGACGAAGACCGTATTGCCAGCAAATTAAAGGTAAAAGAGCATCTGTATCCTGTATACACCTGTTTAATGACTCTTCCGGGAATTCCGTCTATTTACTACGGCGGTGAATGGGGCACCGAAGGAAAACGTACTTCTACCTGTGATGATGACCTGCGTCCCTGCATTCCGGCTGAAAAAATACCGGAATTAAACTGCGAGCTTACCGATTTCATTTCCAGACTTGGAAAGATCCATGAAGAAAATGAAGAACTGCACACAGGAAAATACCAGGAACTGCTTCTTACCAACAGGCAGTATGCCTACGCAAGATGGGGAAATAACAGCCTGATCATCACTGCTTTAAATAATGATGACAATGAAGCCACATTAAACATCCCGGTTCCGATCCAGGCACAGACAGCAGTGGATCTTTTAAACAGCGATAATGAAACCTGTGAAAATAACGTTCTGCCTGTACAAAACGGCAGACTGGAAATTAAATTAAAGGGCAACTGGGGTGCTGTCCTTAAAATTAAGGGGGAAAATTAATATGACAATGAGAAAGCAGGCAGGCCAGACAAAGAAAAATACAACTACCGCAGCTCATAAAACCACCAGAAGAAGCGCTGGAACAAAAACTGCAGCAAAAAGCACACCTTCTAAAAAAGCTTCCGCCAACACCGGCCTGATCTCCGACCTGGACTGCTATTTATTCGGCGCAGGTACTCACTACGAGATCTATAAAAAGCTGGGCGCTCATCCTATGACCTATAAAGGCAAAAAGGGCATTTATTTTGGCGTATGGGCACCACATGCACAGGCAGTCCACCTGGTAGGCGATTTCAACGGCTGGAACCCGGAAGCCAATCCTATGACCAAAGTAGGACAATCCGGTATCTGGGAGTATTTTAATGCAGGTATGCAGGTAGGAGAGCTTTATAAATTCGCCATTACCACCGATACAGGAAAGATCCTTTACAAAGCTGATCCATTTGCCTTCAGCGCAGAATACCGTCCGGGTACTGCTTCCGTTACCGCAGATATCAGTGGATTTTCCTGGAATGACAGTGACTGGATCTCAAAGCGTTCCCAGGCAGATATGACCAAGCAGCCCATCAGCATTTATGAGGTCCACTTAGGTTCCTGGAAGAAGAAAGACCGGGAAGAAAAAGACGGATATTATACCTATGTGGAAGCGGCTCATGAGCTGGCTGCCTATGTAAAAGAAATGGGCTATACCCATGTAGAACTTATGGGTATTGCGGAGCATCCATATGACGGTTCCTGGGGATATCAGGTTACCGGTTATTTTGCCCCTACATCCCGTTACGGAAGCCCCAAAGACTTCATGTATTTTGTAAATTATTTACATAAAAATGGCATCGGCGTTATCCTTGACTGGGTTCCGGCCCATTTCCCGAAAGATGCCCATGGACTGGCTGATTTTGACGGACATCCTCTTTTTGAATACGAAGATCCACGCAAGGGCGAGCACCCGGACTGGGGCACAAAAGTCTTTGATTACGGCAAAAATGAAGTAAAAGACTTCCTCATCAGCAACGCTCTCTACTGGGTAGAAGAATACCATGTAGACGGCCTGCGTGTAGACGCCGTTGCTTCTATGCTGTATCTGGACTACGGCCGGGAACCGGGCCAGTGGGTGCCAAATAAAAACGGCGGAAACCAGAACTTGGAAGCCATTGAATTCTTCAAACACTTAAATACCGTTGTCCAGGGCCGCAACCACGGTGTTGCCATGATCGCAGAAGAGTCTACTGCATGGCCGAAAGTCACCGACCACCCGGAAAATGACGGACTTGGCTTTACCTTTAAATGGAACATGGGCTGGATGCATGATTTCCTGGAATACATGAAATTGGACCCGTATTTCCGCAAATACAACCACAACCGCATGACCTTCAGCCTGACCTATTTTACCAGTGAAAATTATATTTTAGTACTCTCCCATGATGAAGTAGTACATCTGAAGTGTTCCATGATCAATAAGATGCCTGGGCTTGGAGAGGACAAGTTCTCCAACTTAAAGGCCGGTTATACCTTTATGTTAGGCCATCCTGGAAAGAAGCTTTTATTTATGGGACAGGACTTCGGCCAGTGGCATGAATGGGATGAAAAAGTCAGCCTTGACTGGTATTTAGCTGAAGAAGAAAGCCATAAAAAGCTTCAGGAATATGTCCGTGATCTTCTTCATATTTATAAGAAATATCCTTGTCTGTACCAGCTTGACAACGACTGGAACGGCTTCCAGTGGATCAATGCAAATGACGGGGACCGCAGCATTTTCAGCTTTATCCGCAAGGATGAGACAGGAAAGAAAAACCTGCTGTTTGTAGTAAACTTCACACCAGTGGATCGCCCGGATTACCGTGTAGGTGTACCGAAACGCTGCAAGCTGTCACTCCTTTTAGATAATGTTCACGGTGCTTATAAGCCCAGCCAGTGCCCTACTTATACAGCCGTAAAGAGTGAATGTGACGGACAGCCATATTCTATTTCTTATCCGTTAGGTGGATATGGAACGGCGATTTTCCGGTTCTAATTTCCATAAACCTTGATCCAGATTTTGTCCGGATCCGGTTTTCACAGTTTGTGTACCTGAGACGCGCCCCCCGGCGCGTCCACCCACTTTTCCAGTTCCTGATAAAAAATAAATTTCGTTAATTTTTTATCAATTTCTGCTGTACTTTTAACAGTTCCTGTAGTAAAATAATAATCGATGCGGCAGTTCACACCGCAGCAGTACCGTATATAATGTGTGGAAGGAGAGTATGATTATGGCAAAAGAAATGATTTTCAGTAGTGCAAAAAAGACCGTCTACCGTGACGGAGATACTGCCATTAAGGAATTCTGCGAAGGATTTCCGAAAGCTGAGGTTTTAAACGAAGCATTATGTAATGCAAGAGTGGAGACCATTGAAGCGCTCAATGTTCCAAAGATTTTGGGGGTAACGGTAACTGATGGAAAATGGTCTATTATCAAGGAATATGTACCAGGTAAGACCTTAGAACAGCTGATGGATGAAAATCCGGACAAGCTGGACGAGTACATGTCCCAGATGGTAGATCTGCAGCTGTTGATCCACAGCCAGGCTTGCCCACTGCTCAACAAACTGAAAGAAAAGACCATCCGTTCCTTAAAATCCGTGGAACAGCTGGATGAAAGCACACGCTATGAGCTTTTGACCAGACTGGACGGAATGCCAAAACACACCAAACTCTGCCACGGCGATTTCAATCCATCCAACATCATTGTTGGTGATGACGGAAAGCTCTATGTCATTGACTGGGTACATGCTTCCCAGGGTAATGCAAGTGCCGATGTGGCCAGAACCTACCTTCTGCTCAGCTTAAAGGACAAAAAGAAAGCAGAGCTGTACATGGATCTGTTCTGTGAAAAAACAGGTACAGAAAAACGCTATGTACAGGGCTGGCTTCCAATCGTAGCAGCCGCACAGCTGGCTTATAAGCGTCCGGAAGAGAAAGATCTGTTAGAGAGCTGGATCAATGTTTTCGAGTATCAATAAGTTCTATTTGCACATTTAAGCAGTACCGCCTGAAAGCGGGCTGCAGATTTACGGTCAAAAAAGACAGGTCCCTTGCGGGCCTGTCTTTTTAATTAAGGATTCCTTTTGCAGTGAGTAACATTTTGTTTATTCGCTGTTTTTCTATGTCCAAATACAAAAACCCCTGCTTTAGGCAGGAGTTTTTGTAATGGAATTTTTTCAAAGCTTAATTGCAGCACACAAAGACATCCGATCTTTCAGAAGTTCCTCCACCGTCAGATAGCTCTTCTCATATCCAAGTGCCTCGCTAAGCTGCATCACATATGGCTTCTGCAGGCGTGCCTTCTTCAGCACTTCTTCCTGGGCAAATACTTCTTTTGCAGTTCCATCTGCCAGCACCTGACCATGGGCCATGATGATAACCCGTTCAAAATTCTCTGCCACAAAGTCCATATCGTGAAGAATAGCTATGACCAGCTTGCCCCGCCCAGAAAGGCTGCGGATAATGCTGCCAATGATCTGCCGCCCTTTCCAGTCCTGGGCAATTGTCGGCTCATCCAGGATCAGTACATCGGTGTCCATAGCAAGTACTGAGGCAATGGCTGTCATCTTCCGCTCATAAAGTTCCAGATCGTAGGGATTTTCTTTCTCCTTGCCAGACAGTCCTGTCAGTTCCAACGCCCAGGCTGCCTCTTTCTTCGCCTGTTCCGGATCCATGCCGATATTTAACGGGCCGAACAGGACCTCATCCATAACATTGTACTTGAAGATCTGGTCATCCGGATTCTGGAATACATAACCTACACTTCCTGCCAGCATAGCCACTGTCTTGCCTGAAATGTCCTCACCGTGGAAATAAATGGAACCTGAAACCGGTTTTAACAAACCCTTTAAAAGTTTGACCAGCGTGGTCTTTCCTGCTCCATTCTGGCCGATGATGGCGGTAGGACGCTGATCCAGCTTCATGTTCAGATCCTCTAAAACCGGAATATCTGCCAGATAAGAGAAATCCAGTTTTTCAATCCGGAACTGCTCATCCACAGAAGCAGCGTTTTCAGCCTTCCTGCAAGTCCCAGACTGCCCGGACCTTGCGCCTGTTTCAGCATTCTTTGCCTGTACCTGTCCGGTGCCTGCCGCACTCGCTCCCACTGCTTTTTGCACACCTGCTTCCGCATTCGCATGCTCATGTGCACCTAGCCGCTTCTCTCTCAGCACTTCAGCCGCCTCTTTTACTGTCACCGGATACGTTCCATCTACCAATGTCACCTGTTCTGCTTTACAAATGCGGGTAAATGCCGGCGCCTGGATTCCATAATCGTTTAAATCCGGCATAGAAAATACCTTCTGCGGCGTATCGAATGCAATCTGCTTTCCTTTGTGCAGAAGCAGAATGCGATCACAGTAGGCCGCCAGCTTCTCAATCTTCTGCTCGATCATCAGAATGGTGATACCAGAGCCGGTCAGGGTTTCCACTGCCCTAAATACCTCGTCACTTCCCTCTGGATCCAGCTGAGAAGTAGGCTCATCCAGGATCATCACATCTGGCCGCATAACCAGCACACTGGCAATAGCCACGCGCTGCATCTGGCCGCCTGACAGATCAAATGGATTGCGATCCCGGTACTGCCAGATATCCAGAAGCTTTAAGGCTTCCTCTACCCGTTTTTTCATTTCTTCTGCCGGCACACCCAGATTCTGCATGCCAAATGCCACTTCCTCGTATACGTTATCCTTTGCGCCGGAAAGCTGGTTAAAGGGGTTCTGGAATACCAGTCCCACATGGCCGCACAGCTGTGCCACCGGAGTCTTGCCTGCCTCAATGCCATCTACCGTGACCATTCCGCCGTAAGCTCCTTTATAAAACTGCGGCACCAGCCCCATAATGGCCTGACTTAACGTACTCTTTCCAGCTCCGTTTTCCCCGATGATGCCAATAAACTCTCCCTTTTCCACCGAAAAGTCCAGTCCATCCAACGCCAGTTCCTTCGTGTGGGGATAACGGTATCGCAAATTTTCAACGGTTATCACAGACATCCTACAATCCTCCATACCACAGCCGCCAAAATGCAGACACCTAAAAAGATAGTGATCTCACGGTCTCCTTTATGGCGTGTCCGCTCTGTCAGCCAGGTTTTTTTCTTTCCTGCGCCAAAACCACGCACCTCCAGGGCAATGGCACGCTCTCTGGTATTGATCAGGGAACTCATGACCACAGGGGAGATCAGGGGCAGAAATGCCTTCCCGCGGGTTCTCAAATTTCCTTCTGTCTCCAGTCCGCGGCTGCGCTGGGCATCCATAATAGTATTCATCGTTCCCATCATCTGTGGGATAATCTGGAATACTGAGGTCACAATGTAACCGAACCGTGGGGAAAATCCCCGTTTTTCCAGCTCATCAACAAATTCGGAGGGCTTTGTGGAAAGCACAAATACTGCAAAAGACAACAGCATATTTAGGATATTCAGACCAATATGAAGAGCATAAAATATGCCTTCCCGGTAAAATTTCAATCCGACGACCTGAAACAGCACATTGACGTTTTTCTGGTTGAACAATCCATGGATCAGAAAAATGGTCAGCAGGATCGTAAAGGAAAAAGCAATCAGCGGAAGGGTCTTTTTTAAAATTTTGCCACTGGCCAGCACAAGAAGGCTGACCGCAATAAACACGCCAAACATCCACAGCCGCCCGGAAATCAGCGGAATACTGATGGCGGCGGCTATGTACATCAATTTGGTGAAGGGATGCACCTTGGTCAGGTAAGTCCCGTTATCTACAAAAAGGCTAATACTTTTCATGTTCTGTTATATTTCCTTTTCTTGATCAGTCCAGAGTCTCAATCTCAGAATTTACCTCATACAGAGTAGTCAGTTTATTTGGAAGACCCTTTAAGATAAAGAATACCATGATCAGCGTGATCAGCTTGTCCGGTACATCCACTACGACCTCATCTAATAAAGAACCTAAGAATACCGGCATATTAGCTGCCTGGGTTGCTGCAAATACAGCATCACCCCACACGTTACCAGTAGTGCCGCCCCAGAACAGAACATTTAACGGAGTTGAAATAGCTACAGCCACAAAACCTGCCACACAGGCGGTGATGATAGCCTTCGGGAAGGACTTCATAAAGCCCAGACGTGCCATGATTCCTGCCGCCGCGCCAATACCAAGACTGGTCAGTGCATAAATCAACGTAATATTATCACCTGCGGAAAATCCGTAGATCAGGTTATTAGCTGCTCCGCAGATTGCTCCGATAATGGGACCACCCAGGCATCCACCGATACAGGTTCCAATGGAATCCAGCCACAACGGAAGCTTTAACACGCTAGCAAACAGCTTTCCAAGATAGTTAATACCGATGCAGGCCGGAATCAATACGATCACTGCCACATCAAATTTAGTTTTGAATAAATTCTTCATAACATACATCCTTTCCCATTTGATCGCTCCAGTTTCAGAAGCTGTATTTTTTGCTGCATTACTGTCTTGTTAACGCTGCAAACGCTGTCAAGATCTCATATTCTTCGCCCTGGGCAGTCAATGTTTCACCATCCACGTATCGTCCGATGTTTTCAGCTACATTGCCCTTGCAGGCTGCCACTACATTTAAAATAGATGCTGTCCTCATACCACGTATCCTGCCAACCACAAAAAGTGCCGCAGTTTCCATGTCAGACGCCAGCACGCCTTTCTTTGCCCATTCCTCATAAATAACCGGATTGTCATCCCGGTACAAGCAGTCATGACTTCTGGCAATGCCGGTATGGAACCGGCAGCCGGCCTCCTTTGCGCTCTCCTCACAGGCGGTAAGCAGCCTGTGGTCTGCAACAGCCGGATAACTAAGTGGCGCGTATCCAAGTGAAGTTCCTTCATCACGTACAGCGGCTTCTACCATAACCAGATCTCCGACTCTGACCTCCGGCTGCAGCGCACCGCAGCTTCCGATCCGCACAGCCGCTTCTACACCGATCTTTTGCAGTTCTTCCACAGCAATTGCCATAGACGGACCACCCATTCCGGTGGACATGACCAGAACCGGCACACCATTCCAGAAACCGCTGTAGCTTTTATACTCCCGGTTGAAGGTTAAGAGCTTTGCATCTTTTAAATAACCTGCTGCCCGCTCTGCCCGGGCCGGATCTCCCGGCAGCACTGCATACCGGATTCCCAGATTCTCCGGAAGCTGGATATGCGGCATTTTATTTTCTCCCATTTCACAATCTCCTTCCCAACCGTATGACACTTTGTACCTTGTATATCTGCCACCAGATTTTTTCATGTTGTTCCTTCTAAATTAGGAAAATGTACACCCATTTATGAATTTAACAACAATTTACGATAAAGATAACATTATCCTTACACAAAGTCAATGAAATGAGCCAATTCAGAGTCTTATTGTTAATAAATTAACATATTGTTTTGCTTGTAAAATTTTAAGTGTAAAACTATACTGAAAATACATTAATACTGTTCTCCCGGAGGATTTTCAGAATGGAACAAAACAATTCATCAGACCTGCTGTTAGTCATTGACATGCAGAATGTTTATACAAAAGGACAGGAATGGGCCTGTAAAGGCATTGAACATGCATCTGCCTCCATCCTCCGTCTATTAAACAGTCAAAAAACAAAGCAGGTCATCTTTACCCAATATCTGGCTACAGAACACCCGGACGGTGTCTGGAAAGAATATAATAAAGTTAATGCGGCTGTAAACTCTGATCCATGGCTCAATGAAATGATGCCGGAATTCCTTCCATGGGTAAAAACATACCCGGTATTCACCAAAAGTGTCTATTCCTCCTTTGCCATCCCCGAGGTTGTAAAAGCCGCAAAAAAAGCCCGGCATCTTGTCATATCCGGCGTAGTAGCAGAATGCTGCGTACTCTCTACTGTGCTTTCTGCCATTGACGCCGGCTGTAAAGTCATTTACCTGACCGATGCCGTAGCCGGACTCAGTGAAGTTTCCCGCAAAGAAACCGAAAACATTATCTCTTACTTTGCTCCGCTCCACACAGTACTCATGACTACAGAAGAATACCTGCTCTCTGATACTCCTAAGTCACACCTCTGCTATAAAGTTTCCGGTCATTAAATCCGAATCTAAAAAAAGACAGGTTCCTTGTGGGCCTGTCTCTTTTTAGGATCTTCCTTACATTTTCTATTTATTTTTTTACTATTTATGTTTTCTATTTACGTTTCCGGTTTATGCTCCCGTTTTCCATTCTGGATCAGGATTTCCTCTTTTGCTGTTAAATTCTTGTCATTTTCTACCATTACATCCCAGTTATAGGGGGCACTTTCCAGCAGGTTCTCTCCCACAGGCATTTCCCCGGACATTTTCTCCCCGGACTGTTCTTCTGCCTGCTTCTCTTCCGCAGCCCGTTCCAGACGCATTTCCGCCCTGGTCTCCTGGCGCACTTGCGGGAAAATAACCTGAGCCTTGAACAGATCGCCGTCAATGGTGATCACAAACTCACCTTTCTGCAGCTGGGTCAGGCTCCGGGCAATGGAAAGTCCTAATCCGCTGCCTTCTGTTGTCCGCGCCACATCTCCTCTGACAAAACGTTCTGTCAGTTCATCCGGGCTGATATTTAACGGCTTTTCCGAAATATTTTTCATAGTGAAAATGGCTTTTCCATCTACAGAAGCCACATCCACATATACCCGGCTGCCTTCCTGGGCATATTTAAAAGCATTGGTATAAAGATTTTCCAGAACACGCCATAATCTGCGCCCATCTGCTCTAATAATGATCATACCATCTGGGAAATCAGAGATGATCTTTAAATGGCGCTGTTCAAAACGCTCTTCAAATTCACCATTGGTCTGCTGTACCAGCTCCACCAGGTCAATATCTGTGATCTCAAGTTTCAGGTTTCCGGAACTTGCCTTGGAAGCTTCCACCAGATCTTCCGTCAGTGTTTTTAAACGCTGGGATTTCTGGTCCAAAACTTCCAGATAGGAAGCGATCTTAGGATCCTGTATCTTCTGGCGTTTTAACAGATCCACATAGTTGATAATGGACGTAAGAGGCGTTTTAATATCATGGGACACATTGGTGATCAGATCCGCTTTCAGGCGTTCGCTCTTTACCTTCTCCTGAAGAGCCGTGTCCAAGCCGCTTCCAATGTTATTAATGTGGTCTCCCACTGTCCGCTCTTTTCCTGTCAGCTTTTTCGTATCCAGGCGGAAACCGGTATCGCCTTTTGCAATACAGGTGATCGCATTATTTAAAAGATCCTTCTGCTCCGCTTTCCTGAACAGCTTATGGAATACCCATCCATCCAGACCAACAAACAAAACAGCGCATACATAAAAGAGAATACGGAAAGTCAGTTTCTCATCTATATAGGCAAACAGGAATAAAATGCCCCACAGCATTACGCCATTGGCTCCTAAAAACAGAAGATAGCAAAGTCCGGTCCCGGCTACAAAACTGGCTTTTGCAATATAATCCTTAGAAGCCTTTACTACCTTTTTCGCAATACTCTTTTTCCACAGGGTATCTGCCTTGTATCTTCTTAAAAGACTGAAACCACATAGAATACTGCACCCGTAGATGATCACATATTTCAGCAGTTTACTCCAGTATGCCAGATGTTCTTCTGAAGCAAACAGACCGATCACCATCATCCCCAGTCTCTTGCAGAAATACAAGATCACAGCTGTCACCACCGCCCACAAAAGGACACTGGTTTCTGTATAGATTCTGTCGATGGGGAAAAGGCGGATCTTGCCATCTGCTCCATCTTCATGGCCGGATAAAAGGACCAATGTTACCAGTGTTGCAAAAAATCCTGCAATTCCTACGATCACACCGCCCATTCCCATGATAAACGTGGATCTGGCACTTTTATATTCCCCGGCTTCCTCTGCATAATTATCAGAATAAGGATAGGTAGTATCCACAGAGACCACCATATAATTCTGGTCATTGTCAAAGGGATTCCATGTTTCCAGAAGAGAAGCCGCATTGTCCGGGATCGTTGCAAGATTGCTTTCCATACGAATGGTATTTCCGGGAATGAACAGATATTTTCCAAATCCCCGCAGCTCATCTAAAGACATAGAAGGAACATTGGTATAAACCACTTCTCTTCCATCATTGCTTTTATAGAGGATACGGAAACGGACATTTGTGTTATTGCTGATGAAATTATAATAAATGGTATAATATTTTCCCAACCGGTCCAGGATGTCCAGTGCCATTTCCTCTTTGGTCATCCTGGTCTCCAGGCCATCAATATCTGCCAGGTCCGTTTTTGCGGATTTATACTCTACCGTTATCTCCATGTCATCATCATCCATGGCCATAGGAGATCCCTGTACTGTAAAATCTTCTCCCAGATAATATCCCCGGATCTTGGCATAGCGGACAATCTGATCCAGTGTCATATCCTCATCTACACCGGGACCGTCTATAATACGCACAATGGGTTTGTGCATATCCAGGACACCATTGGTCTCAAACATATCCTTATATCCGATATAGGTAAAAATATTACTGATATCTATGCCAAGCTGGGAACAGAAGGCATCTGAGTCTTCATAAGTCTCATCATAGATCCAGCGGATCCCTTTTCCATATCCGCCGTTTAAGTACATGGCGCTGATCCCTGCCAGTGTGATAACAAGAAATATCACATGAAACACTGACAGAAGCACCTTCCATTTTCTCAGACCAAACGCTCTTTTTTCCATAGGCCACCTACTGTTTCTCGATCTTATAGCCTACGCCCCATACTACCTTCAGATATTTTGGCTCTCTTGGGTTGATCTCGATCTTTTCACGGATGTGGCGGATATGGACAGCTACTGTGTTATCCGCGCCAATGGCTTCCTCATTCCAGATCTTTTCGTAGATCTCATCAATGGAAAATACCTTTCCTGCGTTCTTTACCAGAAGCAGGAGGATATTGTATTCAATAGGAGTCAGCTTGATCGGATCTCCATCAACTGTAACTTCTTTGTTATCATCATTGATCTGAAGACCGCCACACTTGTAGACCTGTCCTTCCGCCTGCTGGTTCATGTTTCCAAGCTGTGTATAACGGCGCAGCTGGGATTTAACTCTTGCAACCAGTTCCAGCGGGTTGAATGGCTTTGTAATGTAATCATCTGCACCAATATTAAGTCCTAAGATCTTATCTGCATCTTCTGACTTTGCGGAAAGAATGATGATCGGGATACTGCTGGTCTCACGTACCTTTAAAGTAGTGCGGATGCCATCCAGTCCCGGCATCATTACATCTAAGATCAAAAGATCTGCGGACTGGGTCTCCAGATATTCCAGAGCCTCATAACCGTCATATGTTTTTATAACTTTAAAGCCTTCTCCTGTAAGATAAATGTCAATGGCTTCCACAATCTGTTTATCGTCATCACATACCAGAATCGTCTGCATAAATGTCCCTCCTTTTATTGATATATCCTTCTGCGCCCGGCCGGGCGCAAATTTGCTGCAATTTGTACCACCTGCGTCCGCGCCGACAGGCGCGGGACAACTTAATTTAAAAGATACGCCAAGCGCAGACAAAGTTGCTTCTCCACCAGGAACTTAAACCTCTGTGGACAACTTTACCGTTACTGGAAGAAGCATCGATGACTGTTCCGCCGCCTGCAGCGATACCTACATGGCCTCTTACTACTACGATATCTCCTGCCTGGATATCATTGAAATTGCTTACCTTTGTATAACGTCCTGCGCTTCTCCAGCCGGAAGAAGTCATATAACTCTGGCTCACGCCTACCTGCTTTAAGCACCAATATACAAAACCGGAACAGTCAAAGGAGCTTGGTCCCTTTGCACCCCATACATATGGACTTCCCAGTTTGGAAGATGCTACGGAGATCAGAGCTGAAACACCTGCACCGGAAGCTGGTCTCGGAGCCGGTGAGCTGGTATTTCCACCGCTGTTGCCCTTACTTGAGCTATTATTCTTATTGCTGCTGCTATTTGATTTATTACTCTTAGTTGACGCTGCTGTAGTAGGCGCCGGCTTCTTAACATTATCACTGGTCAGCTTTGCCATGGTCTGTACGCCTACTTTACCGTCTGCAGACAGGCCGTTTCGTGACTGGAAGTTCTTTACCGCGTCTTCTGTTGCTTCACCATAGTAGCCGGTTACATTGGAAGACGGCAGATAGCCGTACTTGCTTAACAGCTGCTGTACTCTGGTAACAGAATCACCCTGTTCGCCGATCATCAGGCCGTTTGGCTTTGCGTCAGAACTGTTTAATACAATACGTGTGGATGGTCCTAAGTAACCATCTACTACCTGGTCGTTTCTTGCCTGGAACTGCTTAACTGCGATCACAGTGTCCTGACCGTAGGTACCGTCCGGTGTAGTAGTCAGATAGCCCAGATCCTTTAAACGCTGCTGGCATGCTAATACCACATCGCTCTTTTCGCCATATGCAAGCATATTTGCCTTAATGTCATCGCTGTACATCAGGTTATAGGTCTGCTGGCCTACCTTGCCGTCTTCTGCAAGGCCATTGACGCCCTGGAGTTTTAAAACAGCGGTTTCTGTGGCATCGTCAAAGTTGCCTGTTACCTGGTCTGCAGAAGCCAGATAGCCCAGTTCGTATAATCGCTGCTGGATCTTCTGGATATCATCCCCCTGGGTTCCCTTTGATACTGCGTAATGTTTGGCATCATCTGCCATCAGTTCATTCCAGGTGGTATCACCTACAATACCATCCTGAGGCAGTTCATTCTGTCTCTGGAAATGTTTCACTGCTGTAAGAGTGACCTGACCAAAATAGTCAGTAGGTTCATCGTTATCCATAAAGCCCAAGTCCATTAATCGCTGCTGTAACTTCTTTACGATCTCATGGCGTACACCTTCTCTTAAATACTGAGGCGCTGCCTGTGCATCTTCCGGCAATTCTACATCATCCAGTCCAGGAAGGATCTGCCCATCCATTCCTAAAGGTGCTATGGTCTCATCTGTTCCATCTGAAACTGCTGCCTGTCCGTCCTGGGCATTTGCAGCTACAGCCTCATTCTGAGTTGCAACTCCTCTTTCCCCTGAAGAACAGCCTCCTAACGCCAACGCTGCCGCCAGCGCACTGGATATGCAGGCATATCGCAGATAATATGTATATTTTTCATTCATGAAATGTATCCTCGCTTGTTGTTTGTTGCTTCTGTAAATCCAATCCCTGAAGATTTCGCTTCCACTAGTTTCACTCAGGACCACGCGCTTGCGCGCTCTACTGCCTGCTTGCGCTTATCAGATTATAGCACATATCCTACTATTTTTCGATATTTTTCACAGTCTTAAGAAAATCGCAAAAAAGGACAAACCAGAAACAGCTTCCATAACAGCGCTCCCTGGCTTGTCCTTCTTTTTCTTTGTTTTTATTATTTTTCTTATTTTCTTTAACTTCTCTTTTCCCTGTGAAAAAGCTTCTTAGCCCCCCGTCCAAAGCGTTTTCTTTTAAAAAATGGCACTTTTGTTGCAGCAGCTTCCTCCTGTCCTGCTTTCTGGAAGGAACGGATGGTTTCATCCAGGAGACGAAAACGTTCCTCTTCCTTCTGGCCGGACTCCTGAAGAAGAAGTTCCAATTCACCTGCCAGCCGCTGTTTTACCAGGCAGCTGATATCCTGACTCAGTTTTTCATTGTTTACCTCAAGGGCCCGTCCAATGATCAGGTTCATCATCTGCTGAAACTGGGCCATTTTCTCTTCTGCGCTTACAGGCAGCGGACTTCCATCTGCAGATGTGCTTACCATAGCTGTATTTTCCTCTTTCTCTTCTTCCTTAAGTTCTTTTAAAGCAGCATCCATATCCTGCTCTAAAATCTCATCTGTCAGTTCGCCTTCCAGCTTTCCGTCCTTTTTTATCTGTTCTAAAGCATGTTTGATCGCCTTTAACTGATACCCTTTTTCCTTCAGATTTTTAACCTGCTTAAACAGCCGGATATGAAAATCCGTATAATACCTGTGTCCCATTTCATTCCGTGGGATCGCAAGTTCTAACTCCTCCTCCCAGTACCTTAATACATGGGCTTCCACATCCACCTTTCTGGATGCATCCGATATAAGATAATGTACTTCATCCATAGCCATTCTCTCCTTCACAACACGTATCATTCTGATTAACTGCAGCCCTTTTGCCGCTGTTTATTATCAATGTATGCGTTGAGAATGACTATTATGACTAAAAATATAAATGGCACCTGCATCAACTGATACAAGTGCCAGATCATATACATTATCCTTCCTGATTTCCACCCTGAGGACGCACTGCATTTACAAACTTGGTGTACTCCGGTTTCCAGATCAGGTTTACAGTACCGATAGGGCCGTTTCGCTGTTTGGCGATAATAACTTCGGCCTCATTTGGATGTTCCGTATCTTTATTATAATAATCATCACGATATAAGAACATAACAACGTCCGCATCCTGCTCGATGGCTCCGGACTCTCGAAGGTCGGAAAGCATAGGTCTGTGGTCTGTACGTGTCTCACAGGCACGGGACAGCTGGGACAGGGCAATGACCGGGGCATGAAGTTCTCTTGCCAGTGCCTTTAAAGAACGGGAAATATCGGAAATTTCCTGCTGACGGTTGTCATTTCCCCCTTTGCGGCTTCCGCTCATCAACTGTAAGTAGTCAATGATAACAATACTTAAGCCATATTCCAGCTTCATTTTCCTGCACTTGGAACGCAGCTCAGAAATGGAAATACCCGGTGTATCATCAATGATCAGCTTGGAATTACCGATAATGCCGATACCTTCCACAACCGCATCCCAGTCAGAGTCTGTCAGCGTACCTGTACGCAGCTTCTGGGAGTCTACATTGGACTCCATGGAAAGCATACGGTTTACCAGCTGTTCCTTTGACATTTCCAGACTGAATACCATACAGGGCAGGTTCTTACGCACAGAAACATAGTCAACTACATTTAAGACAAAAGCCGTTTTACCCATAGAAGGACGGGCTGCGATCAGGATAAAATCGGAAGGCTGGAAACCGGACAGTTTATAATCCAGATCAATAAATCCGGAAGGGATACCGGTAACCGTTCCCTGGTTTTTATATGCATCCTCGATCTTTTCCAGAACATTGATGGCAACCTGCTTGATGGGTACAAATTCCTGTCCGCCCTTGTTCTGGAGCAGGTCAAAAATAGATTTTTCCGTATCCGCCAGAATATTTTCCAGTGGCTCTTTTCCTGCATAACAGGTATTTGCGATCTCTTCTGTTGTCTTTATAAGCCGGCGCAGAACTGCTTTCTCACTGACAATCGTAGCATAGGATTTAACATTGGCTGATGTAGGCACAATGGTAATGATATCCCGGACAAAATCCAGGCTGCTGACTTCCGGCGGAACATCCTTCTCCTTTAAACGGTCCTGAAGTGTGACCAGGTCTACCGGCTTTCCTTCATTGAACAGTTCCACCATGGCATCAAACATGATCCCGTACTGCTGCTGATAAAAATCGCTGCCCGTGATGATCTCCGATGCAGCGATTACCGCTTCCCTGTCCATTAACATAGAACCTATAACAGACTGTTCCGCCTCTATACTGTGAGGAAGCACCCGCTTGATCAGGGTCTCTTCCATAAACTTATCTCCTTACATTTCCGGGTAGTGTTCCCGGACTGTGTTATCTTTATGCTTCTACTACCTTAACCGCCAGTTTTGCAGTTACTTCTTTGTGAAGCTTTACAGATACCTCAAAGCTTCCGATTGCCTTGATCGGTGTGTTTAATACGATCTTCTTCTTGTCGATCTCCAGACCTAACTGATCCTTAGCTGCCTTCTCAATCTCCTTAGAAGAAACAGCACCGAAAGCTCTTCCGCCTTCGCCAGCCTTGATAGAAACAGTCACAGAAGCATTGTTTAACTTCTCAGCCAGTTCCTTAGCTGCTGCCAGCTGCTCAGCTGCGATCTTTGCGTCATTTGCTTTCTGAAGCTTTAAGTCGTTTAAGTTCTTGGAGGTTGCTTCTACGCCTAATTTCTTTGGAAGGATGAAGTTGCGTGCGTAACCGTCATTTACCTTTACAACCTGTCCTTTTTTACCTAATGCCTTTACATCTTCTAATAATACGATTTCCATTTTACAAAACTTCCTTTCTATATCATCTGAATATCTCTATATCTTATATCTCTGAATATCTTTGATACTGTCTGTTAAGACACATCACCTTCATCCATCATCTGACGGATAACCGCTTTCAGGCGCTCCTTGGCTTCTTCAATGGTAACACCCTGCATCTGGGCACCTGCAATGGTCCTGTGGCCGCCGCCACCCAGTTTTTCCATCATGACCTGAACATTTACCTCATCAATAGATCTCGCGCTGAAATAAATGGTATTATTGTAATCAGTAAGTACCACAGAAGCCTTGATGCCCTTGATCTCAAGAAGCTCATTAGCCGCCTGGGCACCGATGATCGTCGGGCTGTCCAGACCTTCTGCCGGGCAGACGCTGATGGCAAATGCGTCCATATAAACTTCTGCCGCCCTTACTGCCTCTGCCTTTGCCTGGTAATCCACCATATTTTCACGGAACAGCTTGCGCACTCTTGTTACATCCGCGCCGCTTCTTCTAAGGAATGCTGCCGCCTCAAAGGTACGCACGCCTGTCTGGTTGGTAAAATTCTGGGTATCGATCACGATACCTGCATACATGGCATCTGCCTCACAGGGCCTTACTTTAATGCCGTCTGCAATATACTGCAATACTTCCGCAACCATTTCACAGGCAGAAGAAGCATATGGCTCTACATAAGAAAGAACCGCATTGTCGATCACCTCGCTGCTGGTACGGTGATGGTCCAGAACCACAATGGTCCGGATCAGACGCAGCAGGCTCGGTTCATCGGTAATACTTGGGCGGTTTACGTCCACAACCACCAGCATAGTACCTGCATCCACCAGCTCCGCAGCCTTGGCACCGTTTAAGAACATATCATCCGGGTACTCCGGATTGTTCTGAAAACGTTCCATCATAGGACGTACAGAAGAAGTTACATCATTGAGTACGATATTTGCCTTTTTATTCATGGACATGGCAATACGGTAAATACCAACTGCCGCACCGAAAGCATCAATATCTGCCATCCTGTGTCCCATGATCAACAGACGGTCTTTATTATCCATCAGCTCTTTTAAAGCATGTGCCTTCACACGGGCCTTTACACGGGTGGTCTTTTCCATCTGCTGGGCTTTTCCGCCGTAATAAAGGATCTTATCGGAGTCCTTTACAACTGCCTGGTCACCGCCGCGGCCAAGTGCCATATCAATGGAAGTTCTTGCATAATCATAATTCTGTGCATAACTTTCACCGTTCATACCAATACCGATACTTAAAGTGACTGCCATGTCATTACCGATATTGACTGTTTTTACATCTTCCAGAATGGAAAAACGCTCATCCTGCATCTTTGCAACATACTGCTGCTTGATCACAAAGAAATATTTATCCTTCTCAATACTTTTTACAATACCGTTCATGGAAGAAATATACTTGCTGATCTTTCGATCAATCAAAGCTGTTAAAAGAGAACGGCGTACTTCCTCAACGCTTTCCAGCGCCTCATCATAATTGTCCAGATAAATAAGACCGGCTACCAGTTTTTGGTCATTGATCTGCTGCTTATATAACAGCATCTGAGTCTCATCGATCAGATAAATGGCTGTTACCAGGGAATTTCCCTCATCCAGTCCACAGTCAGCTGCCGCTGCCTGAGCCTCTTCTGTATGGATCTCTTTCATGTCCACACGGTACTTCTTATCTTTAAAAGAGCTGTGGATACTTACAGTTTCTCCACCGGTGGCAAGCATTTCCTTTGTGACATCCGGAAACATCTGGGTAATGTTTTTGATGGTTGCTTTATCATCCCCAAGAATGGCTTCCATTTCCTGGTTCATCCACAAAATACGACCTGCTATATCCGCCACACAGTAAGGCACCAGCATTTCTTCCAGAAATTTACTTTTGCTCTTGTCGTAGGCCTGTGAAAATGCGATCAGTCCTGCAAGAATGCCCTTTCTTCTGGAAAAGTAGATCCATAACGCTATTCCAATATAGATAAGAGTAAAAAATGAAACTATAATGCCTGCTCTTAATGAAACTGCCCCCACAGCAGCTGTCAGCAGGACCATCAGGACCGATAAAAAAATGGGCCACTGAAGATAAATGCGGAAGTTCCCCCGCACCTTCCTTTTCTCATCCATAGTCTTCCTCCAATCGTACCCAAAAATGAATGGAATACGCCTATCTTATGAATTATACCATATGCAGGGCCATTCGTCCATGATAAACATTATCAGTCAAAGAATTCCGTAAATTTTTTTCAAAAAAAGTATTGATTTTTCCTTTTTTCTATGGTATCATCATTACTGCTTGAAAAAGCCATGGGCGAATTCCCGAGTGGCCAAAGGGGACAGACTGTAAATCTGCTGGCACTGCCTTCGGTGGTTCGAATCCACCTTCGCCCATTTACATACCTGCTAAGAGCGACAGTGCTTGCACGTATGCGCCTGATTTCAGCAATAGGTATGTATGAAAAAAGAATATGCCGTAGTGGCGGAACTGGCAGACGCCCGGGACTTAAAATCCCGTGGGTAGTGATACCCGTACCGGTTCGATTCCGGTCTGCGGCATTTTTTGCAATATGCATATATAGGAAAACGACTGAAAAACACTGTAAAATTAAGGTTTTCAGCCGTTTTTTATTTTTCTATGCCGGAACAGAACGGCAAAATCCTGCCCCTTTTCTGCCCCTTCAAAATCAGATGATTTTTGCCTGTCTGATCTGGTCGTTATCACGCTCTGTCAGTTTCTCTGTCACGTGCAAATAAATTTCCCTGGTCACTTTGCTGTTCTCATGTCCGAGCCGCCGTGCTATGGTCTCAATGTTCACACCGGAAGCAAGCAGCATAGATGCGTGCGTGTGCCTGAGTGTGTGTGCTGTGATCCGCCGCCCTATAAGCTTCTCAGATCGTTCACGCAGATACTTGTTGTAACTGAATGGGTTTATATGGTTGCCGTTCCGGTTGAAGAACAAGAGCGGAATACGGACACCATACGCCATGCTTTCAAGCTTGGCAGTTAAAAGCAGGTCCCTGCAGATCGGCTCAAGCTCCGGCTGTATATATACATCCCGGATAGAGCACAATGTCTTTGGAGTCCCCACGCTCCTGTTATTTGCATCATAAGTCTTATTTACGTGAATGACTTTGTTATACATATCCAGGTCGGCAGCAGTCAGAGCCAGAGCCTCACCGATCCGGAGACCGGACAGGACGAGAAACCGGGTAAGCCGCTGCCATTTTTTAACTTCAATGCCACGGATCAGCGTTGCAAGCTCTTTAGATTCCAAATATTTGTCCTGGATCTTTTCCCGGTGTGTGGTATCCTTGAACGGTTTGAACTTGCGGAGATAGGCAACGTCTGTAATATAATCGTTTTCATATCCCCAGTTAAGCAGGGCAATGAGCCTTATTCTGCGTTCATTCAGTGTGCTGAAAGCCTCTCCTGTCTGCAAGAACCGTTCTTTGATATAATTCGCTGTCAGGTTCTCAACGAGGACGTCAGCCCCTAAGATTCCCAGTAAAGCCTTGCACTGGTAGAAGTTCCGGCGGTAAGTGGATTCTTTAACGCTTTGTTTCTGGTAGGCTCTGTAATGCTCCACAAGCTGCCAGAGGGTGAGCGGCTGCACTTCTTCCGGTTGTTCGTTCTGTCTTTCTTCAATGATTCGCAGCAGTGCCTGCTGTGCGAGTTTCTTTGTGCTGGGGTTGTTCTTCTCCATGGTCACGCTTACACGCCGTATTTTCCCGGTCATGTAGTCAGTGTAACGCTCCGTGTACTTGTACTTTCCTGTTTTGGTTTTCTCTACCCACATAAAAACATCTTCCTTCCTCTTTGCGTGGCGGTGCGTGAGTGAAGTTTAAGACATTTTCAGGCGTTTTTCAACTGCTTCCGGTCTGCTCCATAAGGAAAAAGGTTCATACACCAGCAATTAGTTGACGTAACTATGGAGTTGTGGTAAACTATTCCGGTGATAGTGCAAACAAAACAGATCAAAGAAGCTTCGACCCTATACCCAAAGGGCTGGGGCTTTTTTGTTGCCTTTTTTAGCGGTCTGCCTCCTGTACTTTTTGACTTTTTTGTCCAAAAGTCTTTTTCGCCGGCGAAATCGTCTGTAATTCCATCCGGTTACATGGGGTAGCGTTTCACGACCCCCATAGCTTTGTTGACACGATACGCACGTATAAGGTTTGCTTCCCAAATATGGGGAGCGGTTTTACTCAATTTCGAGTAAAAGCATCTGGCATCGTGTTTTGCTATGTCAGCCTGATCCGGAATCGATACGCAGTTGATGGGGTGTTTTGTCCCGTCAACTTTTTTCCGTTTTTGGAAGAAAGTAGTTCAAGTACCGTTTTAGCATCCCGGTTCGTCCTGATCGGGTGGGGCGGCGTTACGTTTGCTTTTTACAAATGCGGCAAATTGCCGGATCTCGTTCAATTCTTCTTCAGTGTACTCGTCACCGTCAAAATGAGCCGCAATAGTTATTGGGTCAGTGTTTGTTTGCTGGATGTCATAAAGCTTTTTGACGTAAGAATTAACCCGTTCTTGATTGTCTGAGGATAACCGGGAATAGTCTTCTTCCAACTCTTTTGATTTCCTGTGATGTCTTTCTATATTGGCAAGGAACTTTGAATAAACTTCTTTCGGTGCTTCCCTGCCGGAGAAATGAGAGTCATATTGTTCCCAACCCATAAGTTGAGCCGGAGTGGTGTCGAGTGCCTCAGCAAAAGCGACAATTTTTGATTGCGGTAAGTCTATAAGACCTTTTTCTATTTTGGCAATCATGCTTTTATCTGCGTACCCCATTTTTTTTGCCAGCTCAGATTGAGTTAAATGCAAATCAGTTCTGCGTTGTTTAATATTTTTGTATAGTTGAAGCATGGTATACCTCCTCGTATACATAATAACATAAAATTGAAAATAATTCAACAATTTTGTTTAAAAGGGTTGACACAAATTCAACCCGATGCTATAGTGATGATGTTGAATTAAGTGCAACTTTGAAAGGAGATGAAAAAAGAATGGTAGACATAGAACTGTTGAAAGAAAAGATTACAACCAGCGGAATGACTGTAAAAGCAATTGCTGAAAAAAGCGGAATTTTAAGGGAAACATTCTATAATCGCTTAAAGGGTACAGGGGAATTCACAGCGTCTGAAATTGTTTCTTTAACGAAAGTGTTGAGATTGTCCAAGTCTGATAGAGACAAAATTTTTTTAAATGAAAAGTTGAATTAAATAACACTGTGGCGGTGCGTGAGTGAGGTCTAAGACCGGAAAGGAGCAGAAACATGACAGATCAGCAGGTATTGAGATACACACAACTGTGTAAGCGTAGAATGGACATTCTGCTGCACTCTGGTGCGTCCTGGTTGCCGGAATATGAAGCAGAGCTTAAAAGTATCGACCAGGAATTAAAAGAGCTGTCAGAGGCAAAAGAAGCAGCACACAGGGAAAGAGAAAGGAGCGTGAAAGCATGAGAGCATTATTGATTGAGGCCCTTGTGGGGATCACATCGGCAGCAGTGGCAGCAGGTTCTTTCTGCTGGATGGCAAAGTATACCGTACTGAAAGAAGCGGACATGATCGTTATAGCGGCGTTTTTGTGGCTTTGGGTAGCCTGTAAGCTTCTTACATGGGCAAACCGCAGAAATACACACGTAGCATAGACAAACACCTCACAGAGCAAAACAAAGCGTCACAGAGGCATAACAGAAAGGAGAACGAGCACATGACAATTTTAAAAGTCACATACGGCAACCCCGTAGCATCCATTAAGGGTATCTGCGAGCATTACCAGATTTCAGACCGAACAGCCAGAATGATCGTTAAAGAGTTGGAACAGGAGCGAGGCAGATACGGAGATTATACCGTGCTGGGTGATGGAGCATTGAAGCGTGTCAATTTCCTGGCGTTCACGGACTACTGGCAGTTTAGAAAAATGCTCCAGGACAAGAACGCACGCAAGCACGTACCAGTATACAGTCCGCAGAAGGTAGCAAGAAGTTTAGGCTTTTACGGCGGTGAAACTTATGACGGCTCAGGAAATCCGAGTGGAAATTGAGCGGATCACGGCAGCAGTCAAGCGGCACGAATGGACGCCGGAAGTATTTAAACGCACACAGGCGATTCTGAGTTATCAAGGCGGCGATATTTTCAACGCCCTAAGACGGGAGCTACTGCCGGAAGAATATGAAGCCTTTGACCGTGCGTATTGTAACTATTTCCGTCCGGATCTCACAGAGCTGGCGGACTGGATCAGCAGAAAAAGGAAGGAGGAAGCATGGAAACAGAAGAAAGCAAAGCTGATAAGGGAGCGGAGGAAGCTCTTGCAAGAAGAAAGCGACTCAAAGAAATAGAGGCAGAACTTGCGGCAGGCGAAAAGCAGTATGGAACAGGACTGGCAGAGAGTAAGGAACAGCCAGAAAAGGGCGAAAACATTGACAAAGAAGCAGACCCCCGCTTTGCGTTCCATAAAGTCGGCAAGAATGGACCGTATGACATCATGGACGGCGAGATTGAAAAGCACATACTGAAACAGCTTAATATCATTGTAATAGCTGGCAAGCCATACATATACACAAACGGAGTTTACAAAAAGGACGATGAGGGCAAAGAGCTTATGAAGTATATAAGAGCACTCATTTTCCCGGAGCTGGTGACGATCCACAGGATGAACAGGGTTTATAAACTGCTGATGGTCAACAAGGACATTTCCAGAACTCCGGAAGAGGTGAACCGTTACCCGTCCGACTGGGTCAACTTTAAAAACGGTATGCTGGATGTAAAAACCGGTACCATGCACGAACATTCACCAGACTACTACTCAGTGAACCAGATCCCGCACAACTACGTAGAGGGATTGAATATGGAGAACACCGTGTTCTATAAGTTCCTGCAAAGCAGGATTCCGGACAAGGACAACCAGACGATGTTATTTCAGTTCATGGGGTACTGTATGACAAAGGATATTACTTTTCAAAAGTTTATGATCTTGTACGGCTTGGGAGAGTCCGGAAAGTCAACGGTGATCAATTTTTTATCCGCTATAGTTGGACAGGAAAATACATGTAGCGTGCCACTGCAACAGCTCGGTGACCGGTTCACGACGGCTGTGTTGCTGATGAAGATATTAAACACTTGCGGCGATCTGACAAACGCAGCATTGACAGACACGAGCGTTATTAAGCAGCTCACCGGAGACGATGACGTAAAAGGGGAGTACAAAGGCGGGGCGATCTTTAACTTTAAGAACCATGCAAAAATGATATTTTCCTGCAACGAACTGCCGAAAGTGCTGGATGAAAAAAGCAATGGATTTTACAGACGGCTTCTTATCATCCGTTTTACAGAGTCCGGCGAGTATATCCCGGACTTGAAAAGGAAGCTTGCAGACGAAAGAGAAGTGGAGGCGGTCATATCGGGGTGCATTTCTTCCCTCAAAACTTCCCTAATTGAGGGAAGAATTTTCGAAAGTAGGGAAAGTATTGAAGAAATTGCGGGGTTAAGGTACGAGTCTGACACGGTGGCGGCTTTTCTGGCGGATTACATGGAACCGAAAGAAAAACATGAGTTAAAACGAGGTGATGTATACAAGCATTATGAATCTTATTGTTGCTTTGAAGGGCGTACACCCCTCAAAAAATCAACGTTTTTCAAGAGCTTACAGTTAAAAGGTTACCCGATCAAAAAAACCAAGGGTGAGTTTTACGTGATGGGTTTAACGCTCAAAATATTACCGGATGCAGAGACACAACTTTAATTTTAGGGAAAAAAGGGAACTTTTTAAAAAATCCTTAACGTAGAGCAAAAATATAAAGTTATGTAAACTAATATGTTTATATTTATGCCTATAAAGAGAAGTGAAAAAAAACTTCCCTTTTTGCCCCATTCAAGAGAAAAGAGAGGATAAACACATGAAAAGAAAGGAATTAGAGGAAGTAAAGGAGCAGCTTGAAGCAGAACATCTCGAAAATCTGGAAGCGTTCAGAGAACAGGTTGACAGAGGCATGGACTACCTTAACATTCTGACTGACAGAGGGTTTACCAGAAGCGAGGCACTTGAGTTTATGAAAGTTCTTCTGCTCAAGCCTGCTATGGACACAATGAACGATGAACTGAACGGCATTATGGCTAATATTTCGTGGCTTCAGGAAATTCAGGAGATTCTGGGCAGTGGGATGTAAAAACAGTTGTAACATATTTCATTTTCTGAGTCCCTAAAAGGGCAACGAACAAAGAGAACCGGACAGGATACCGGAACAAGGAGGATAACATGGAGAACAGAGAAACACCGGCACCGATGCCAGCAACAGACATGACGGTAAAACTTTTTAGAGCAATGAGCAAAGCGAGCTGGGATCAGGTCAGACGCTTGTACCTGGTGGCATTTGCTGGGATGTTTGCGGATCAGCAGCCAGAACCAGAGCCATACAGAGACCGTACACTTGTTATGCTGATGCATTTGGAAGATCAGGAGGCATGGAAGAAGATTTATACAATGGTTGAAGTATTGACAGACGAAGTATTTGAATAAGCACAAGGAGGCAATATGGAGAACGTAAAAGAACCATTTTCAACAACGGAGATGGTAGCAGAAATTTTTAAGGCAATGAGCGAGGCGAGCGGCAGAGGTGTTAGCTGCCTGTATCAGGTCGCATTTTCTGGCAGACTGCTGCCGAAGTAGAAACCGGAACAGCACAAAGACAGCACGCTTACCATGTTGCAGCACATTGAAGACCCGGAAGCATGGGAAAAGATTTATAAACTTGTGAATGTGTTGTGGCTCAAGGAAGCTACTTACAGAACCGTAGAGTTAGGAAAAGGAGTGAAGAAAGCATGATGAAGCGAGAGGGAAGCGTGAGAACGCTGGAAATTATCAAAGAATGTGCAGACACCGCAGGAGGGTGCACGATCAGCCTGGAACAGGCAGAGAGAGCAATGGAGATTGAACAGCTTGAGCGAATTGCAGACGCTCTCGAAGGCATTAGCGGACACCTCAGCCGCCTTACAAGCTGTATCGGCAGCAGTGGAGCGTTCTGCATCGCTGGGGACGTTCTGGTTGAAGTCGACAAGGTAAAATAAACACAGAATAGCCGTCCTGATGCCAGGATAGCACAGGGCGGCGGAAAGGGCAAGGACAAAAAAGATAATGAAGGGTAAGACGATCGTAGACACAGAGAAATTACAAGAGCTTCTGAAGCTGGCAAGAGCGTTTGAGAATTCACTTTCAGCGGCAGAAATTGCAACAGAGAACGGGGAACTGATGGCGAGTGACTTAAGCGAGAGAATGGCAGAGACAAAAGAAGATTACATGAAAAAACATGAATACAACCGTAACCGGATCAGCAGCAACATTATTGCTGATTACGCACGAGATGCACTCCTTAGCGTCAGAGAAATGGGGGGGCAATATTACAATATCATAAAAGTATTGGAGTCTCTGGCAATTAGTGAACACGGTAACACGCAGGAACAGACAGAGTAATTCATGCAGGTGCCTTCCTGTGAGCCTTTGGCGAGGCGATCAGGACGCAACGGAGCTGTTGAAGTCGAAAGGAAGTCGAGGAAAGACAAGAACAAGAGTGAAAAGGATCACGGTTGTATGCGAGCGTTCGGAAACAATAGCGAGCGTTCGCAACGTTCCGGAGCGAAACGAAAGAGGCAGGCGTGCGGATGCTGACCGGGTAAAACACCGACTCAGCGTTGCAACGTTCCAGAACCACGAATAGAGCTGCTGCCCTTCCGGAACCGTTACCAGAGGCAGACGGACGGCAGCAGGATAGCGAACGAAGGGGACAGACAGAAATGGTGGAGGCCTGCAGGGATTGTCCGGAATGTCAGACCATCAAAAGGGGTCACCAGAATGGTGACACCTTGCAGGATGCTAACAAATGCTAACGTTGAAAATATAATGGGGGTCGAAAATCGCTATCCCCTTGCCACTGATCGGAAGCAAGAAGGGGGTAACGAAACGGGCACACCTTTGCAGGGGAGCAGATCAGTTTGACGCACTGGAAAGTTGGGAAGTGCTAAGGTTCTGACGGGAGATCCCAGGACCGGAAAGGAGAGGCTAATGAGTGCAAAAATAAAAATCAGCTACGAGAAGCCGGAAGAGTTGAAGCAGATCGTCGGTATGCTGTCACCTGTCATGCGTTCCTGCAAGGTCGCAAAAGGGCAGCAGGGACGCTATAAAAAGGCTTATGTGGAAATAGAAGGCATAGCGGATAAGATGCCGCAGAAAAGCAAATAACAGACAGGAGAGCAGCCGGAAAAGCTGCTCTCTTTTTGTAAAACAATACGTGCGATAAGTATAAAATACCTTGACAATACGTGCAACACGTACTATAATAAGCAATGTAAGGGAGGTGCACATGCGTTACAGAGAAATTGACAAGATACTGAGGGCTGACGGTTGGTGTGAAGTGAAACAAGTTGGATCACATCACCAGTATAAGCACCCAACGAAACCGGGTAAGGTAACTGTCCCAGGACACGCAGGGAAAGACCTGAACCCGACAACAGTAAAATCAATCTTGAAACAGGCGGGGCTGGCATAAAGCCCCAGCCTCCCCAAGAGAAGGAGTGATGATAGATGAAATTAGTTTACCCGGCATTATTTACACCTTTTGAGGATGGCAGCGGCGGCTATACGGTCGAATTTCCAGACCTTCCGGGATGTGTGACCGAGGGCGAGGACATGGCAGAAGCCTTATTCATGGCAGAAGATGCGGCGAGTGGCTGGGTTCTGACTGAGCTGGAGGACGGCAACCCGGTGCCCCATGCCTCACGGATCCAGGACGTGGAAGCCGAACCGGGGCAGTTTGTCAGCCTAGTTGCTCTGGATATGGACGCATACGCGGCAAAATACGGCAGTAATGCCGTAAAGAAAACCCTTACAATCCCGGCATGGCTTAACACTTTTGCAGAGCAGAACGGCATAAGCTGCTCTAAGGTGCTGCAAGAAGCACTTGGAAAAATGGCACAGGCGAGACAATAAAAGCTTGTACAGAGCCACAGAGTACGTTATAATAGGGGCAGAAGTACCCCGGTTATACGGCACAGAGCCATAAACGGAAGCTTAACAAGCGTGGGAATGAACAGGACTCAAACAGAGTCGGTTTGTTCCTGCGTTTTTTTGTTTCCGTGCCGGGGCAATATTACAGATCAGAAAGGACAAGGTAGAGACTATGACAAACGAGATGCTTACAAGAGAAGTAGCGAACATTTCAACAGACGTGCTCAGCGGATTAGGCAAGCTGGTAAGTGCATATAAAGCGTATACGGATACACTGGCGGCAGTACAAAGCCAGATCGAATACACGAAAGAATATAAAGAGAAGCAGACGCAGACGGCAAGAGAGAATCTTGTCAGAAAGACCGCCGGAACGTGCAACACAATCAAGATTCAGCTTGAAAGCCTTGAAGACACCGTGAACAGTCTGGATCAGACACTCAGTGTTGCGGATCCGGAGCTCATGCCGTGCGTGGGACTCCTGGCAAACAGTCCGGAAGCACTGTCTTTGGAGCTGATCGGAAGCGTAGCGGAGAAGTTCAAGGGTAACAGGCTTGCACTCCTGGCATTGGCAGCAGTCGCAAAGGAGAATAACAAGAGCTTCCTGGAAGGAAAAGCCGTGGATGGAACAGGAGCGGTCAAACAGATAAGAAACAAGTTTGATATGCTGGCAGACGGCTACCCGAAAACGCTTCACATGTTGCCGGAAGTAAAAAACGACCTGGTGAAGCTGTGCGAAGCATACGGGCATGAGATCGGGGACGTGGCAGACACTTATCTTGGTGCAGATTATGGCGAAATTGTCAACTTGATCATGAGAGAGGCAGCCGGTTTATAAGCCGATCAGAACTGCAGAACAGCTCCGGACAGAAGTTCCGGGGCTTTCTTTATATGCGGAGGTGGCGAACATGGGAGAGGAAAACGTGACAAACGAGCAGCTTGTGGCACGGATCCAGGCAGGCCTGGACGTTCCAGGCAATATGCTGAGGCTCTGGGAGCAGAACCGGGGATATATTGCACTGGTGGCAAAGAATTACCAGGCATTTGAGGACATAGAGGACTTGAAACAGGAAGGGTACATAGGACTGTGCAGGGCGGTAGATGAGTATAAACCGCAGGAAGGCATAGCTTTTATGACCTATGCCGGTTACTGGATCCGGCAGCAGATGCAGAGATATGTAGAAAACTGTAGTTCTGTGGTACGTGTGCCATCCCATGCCAGTAAAAAACTCCGGAAATGGGATAAGCTTGTGGATGATTACCGGAAAGAATACGGCTGTAAGCCAGCAAATGACCAGCTACGGCGGTATTTTGGTGATATACAGAGCAATACCATAGAACTTGCCAGAAGTGCCAGCACGGGCAGGATACAGAGCCTTGACATGAGCGTGGGAGAGGGGGACGACTGCACGGTGGGTGACCTGCTGCCGGGGACGGCTGACGTTGAGGGGGACGTGCTGGACAGGGTAGAGCAGGAAGAGCTGAGGGCGGTACTGTGGGGAACGGTGGACACACTGCCGGAGAAACAGGCAGAAACTATCCGGATGCGGTACCGGCAGAGCCGCACACTCAAACAGATAGGCGAGGAGCTGGGATGCTCGGTTGAGATGGCAAGGACGCATGAAAGAAAGGCACTCAGGGAGCTTAGAAAGCCGTCAAGGGCGAAGAAGCTCAAGCCGTTCTTTCCGGAAGCAGAACGGCAGCAGATCTATTCCAGGGCGATCAGCGGCACAGGCTTGACCAGCTTCGAACATTCCTGGACAAGTGCCACGGAAAGGGAGGCAATTAAAGGTTTGTAATTATTTCGCCCCTTTTCTGCCCCTTTTTGAAAAAATTGGAGAGGAAAAACAGCAAGAATACAGTGTTTATGCGGCTTTCCGGGTTTTCTCAGAAAGTCCGGTCTGCGGCATTTTTTGCAATATGCATATATAGGAAAACGACTGAAAAACCCTGTAAAATCAAGGTTTTCAGTCGTTTTTTGTTTTTCTGTGCCGGAACAGAACGGCAAAAATTTGTTAAGAAATATACGGCGAATATTCTTGACGTAAAAATACTGTATGTGTAAAATGAAGAAAATGGAAACGTGAATAAAACATAAAAACAAACTATGAAAAAGAACAGGAGAAGAAAATGAAGCAATTATGGAAAAAATTTGATAAATTGACGGAAATTTGTTATATGAGTGAGCTGGAGGATAACTGTCCTCAGTGGGATGAGGCTTATGAAGTCTTCAAACAACTTGTTGCACAGGGAAGAGAAAAAGATCCGCAGTATGCAGCTGAGATCCTGAAAATGGATGATGCTACGGATTTTGCGTATGGTGTGGCAGACTGGATCGAGGATTATCTGGACGAGCTGGATGCAAGGGAAGAACATGAAAAATTAATGGAAAGATGTGAGGAACTGTTGAATCTGTTCCAGTGGCAGGAAGTATATCCGGGGGATTTGAAGTTTCGGATCGCTTCAGCTCTGGCTGCGGAAGATAAAAAGGAAGAAGCACTGAAATTCTGTGAGAAATGGTATGCAGAAGATCAGCATGAGATGGCTGCAACAGCTCTTGTGTACGCAAAAATGACCCTGAAAGATCTGGAAGGGGCGGAGGACGTTGTAAGAAAATATATTTCAGAAGATACGCCTTGTACAGATGAGAATGATATTCTGTTTATGGCGGCGGCTGATCTGTATCTTGCAAACGGAAAGGAAAAGGAGCGGATGGCAGTTACGGAAGCTCTGCAGAAATACGAACAGGAGTTAGAGGGATATTCGGAAGATATGGAAAGCGATATTTCTTTTGAACTGCCTTTCGAATAAGAAAAAGAGGCTGGAGGAAAAGAAGGATGCAACTGGCATATGTTTTTCTTGGATATTTTTTGGGGAGCATGTTGTTTGGATATCGCATCACATGGCTGTTGAAGGGCGTTGATATCAGAAAACTTGCAGAGGATGAAAATCCGGGAACGTATAATGCATTTGTGTTTGGCGGATTCTGGTGCGGGATTCTGACATTGCTGGCGGATATGGGCAAGGGATATTTGCCGGTGATACTGTATCGTCAGAATTATAGTACAGAGGAGCTGATCTTTGCTCTTGTGATGGCGGCACCGGTGTTTGGACATGCCTTCTCAATTTTTCACGGAAGAAAAGGTGGAAAGGGAATTGCAGTTTCTTTTGGGGTACTGCTGGCGTTGTTTCCAATCTGGAAACCGGTGCTTTTGCTAGCGTTTTTTTATATCTTATTTTCGGTGGTTTTTAAGATCCGTTCACATCGCAGACGTTCAATTGTGACTTTTGGCTGTTTTTGTGTCGGCTGCCTGTCTCTGGTTCCCATACATGCGATTCTTTTAGGATGTGTCCTGATTTCGTGTATTGTGATCTATAAGCATCATCTGATGGAGGAAAAATCAAATGAAAGTGCTAATCTTATCCTGTAATACAGGCGGCGGACATAATGCGGCGGCACAGGCGATCGCAGAAGCAATCCGTGAGCATGGTGACTGTGCAGAAGTGCTGGATTATCTGTCTCTTGCCGGAAAAGGAGTATCGAAACTGGTCGGGGATGGTTATGTGAAGGTTGTTAAAAAAGCACCGGCCATGTTTGGCGTGGCGTATAAACTTGGAATGGTGGTAAGTCGACTGATGAAAAAATCTCCGGTGTATTATGCAAATGCCAGAATGGCACGCTATCTGGAAGAATATCTTCAGAAAAATCCGGTGGATGCGATCGTTATGCCACATCTTTATCCGGCAGAAACGATTACTTATATGCGAAGAAATGGGTTTGCTTTGCCGCTTACGGTGGCCGTGATGACAGACTACACCTGTATCCCGTTCTGGGAAGAAACCGACTGCGACTATTATATTACACCGCATAAAAAACTGCATCCGGAGATCATAAAAAGAGGAATTCCGGCATATAAACTGAAAGCGTTTGGTATTCCGGTATCCAGGCAGTGCCGGGAGGATATTTCCAGAGAACAGGCACGCGATATGCTTGGACTGGAGCAGGAAAAGAAATATTTTCTGCTGGCGGCAGGAAGTATGGGAACAAAAGCAATCGTGCATATCCTGGAACTTTTGCTGGCAATGCGAAGCAAAAAGGAAAATCTTGTGGTCATCTGTGGAAGCAACCAGAAGTTAAAGAAAAAGCTTCAGCAGAAATATAAAAACAGAAAAGAGGTAAGGCTTGTCGGTTACACAAAAAAGATGCCTCTTTATCTGAAAGCCTGTGATGTGATCTTTACGAAACCTGGAGGACTGACTTCTACCGAAGCGGCAGTCAGTGGTATCCCAATCGTGCATATCCGGCCGATTCCAGGATGTGAGACGGAAAACAGGAGATTTTTCCGGATGCTTGGAATGAGCGTTTCCGGAAAGACAGCGATTGGTCAGGTGGTAAGCGGTGTGCGTCTGATCCACGATGAAAAAAAGGTAAAACGGATGCTGGAGGCTCAAAAAAGAGAAATAAATCCGGATGCTTCCGAAGAATTGTACTATTTTTTGAATGCAGAGAAGCGGATTGTGAATGTCCGCTTTACAGAAAATATGAAAAAAATGCACAAATAAGAGCCGAAAAGAATTTGATTTTTGGTTAATCGTTTTGTTATATAACGACTATAATATAGGCGTAACAAGAAAGAACTTAACAAAACCTCTTTGTTGAAGGCTGCTAAGAAATCAGATTTTTGGAGGAAAAGATAAATGAATACTTTAAAAGCTGAAAAAAGAAGCACAGATGAAAAAGCAAAGAAACTAAGAAGAGAAGGATTTGTTACTGGTAACTTATTTGGCAGAGAGATAGAAAATTCTATCATGCTGAAGCTGAGTAAGAAAGATGTAGAGCAGTTGCTCAAAGTAGATAACAAAGGCAGTCAGGTTATGCTGGAAGTAGACGGCAAACAGTATGATGCCCTGATCAAAGACATTCAGTACAATGCAATGGCAAGAAGAGTGGATGAGATTGATTTCCAGGCTCTGGTAAGCAATGAAAAAGTTCATTCCGTTGCAGAAGTCATTCTGGTAAATGCAGAGAAAGTTGCAAGCGGTGTTGTACAGGAAGGTTTAAGTGAGATCGCATACAAAGCATTGCCGGCAGCACTGGTTGATAAAGTAAAAGTAGATGTTGGAAATATGAAAGTCGGCGATACGATCCGTGTAAAGGATCTGGAGATTGCAAAAGATAAAGAGATTGATCTGTCAACCGATCCGGAAGCAGTTGTGGCAACGGTAACAGCCGTACATAATGTTGTACCGGAGACAGAGACAGAAGAGACAGCAGAAGAATAAAATAAAAAGTGGTATAAGAAATAAAAAGCGAAAGGCATCCGTTCTTAAGAATCAGAGAAAATCTGAAGAAAGAATGGATGTTTTTTTGCTTGAAAAAGAAGGGAAAAGAGTCCAGATGCTTTTTGAGGGATTGAGGTAGCAAAAAGCAGGCAGCTGTGCTATACTCTTAGCAGGAGAAGAATAGTAGAAAACAAAAATTTCGGTTGGATGGATTTTCTGCTGTGATATAGAAATGGGAAGCTTATTCAATCAAGAGAAAAGGGAAGTGTCAGAAGAACGGAGGAATAAAACATACAATGAACATATTTCAGGGATTTCGAAAGCTGCTGTTCTGTGTAATAGCAGCATGTACGGGGATGGTTGTCGGATATCAGCTGAGCCGTGTACTGTTCGCAAATGTGAGACTGTGTCTCGGAATCGGTGCAGTCTGTGCGGTGATCCTGAGTATACTGGCTTTTCGGTTTTACCGGGCGGGGCTGTTTCTGGTCTGTGCAGTACTGATGTTTTTTGTTATAAAGACGCTGCTGCACCGGGAAGACTGGTGGGTATATCCGGTTTCATCACTTGCGGCACTGGCAGCAGGCTACAGTGTTTTTCTGCTTGAAAAACCGGCAGAAAATATTTCAGAGACATCGGATGTCACAGAAGAAAAGGGAAAAGATAAGAGAGAGAAAAAAAGTCACAGAAAAAGAGAAGCAGATGAACAGAAGGAACGTCATGCACGTCGCAGACAGGCAAGAAGCTGAAAAACCAGCGTTCTGTGAATGTGGTTTTTCAGTACAAAGAGCGTTTCAGGAAGGAGTTTCTTGTGAAATTTGATATGCATTGCCATACAAAAGAGGGATCTTTGGATGGAAAAGTCGAAATTGAAGAATATATTCGCATTTTGAAGGAAAAAGGTTATCAGGGAATGTTGGTATCTGACCATAATTCTTATAATGGTTACAGATACTGGAGAGATCACATCAAAGGAAAAAAGTATACGGACTTCGTAGTGCTGAAGGGAATTGAGTATGATACAAACAATGCAGGACATTTTCTGGTAATTCTGCCGGAAGGTGTAAAGCCGCGTATTTTGGAAATGCGGGGGATGCCGGTAGAATTGCTGACCAGGGTCGTACATGCTTACGGAGGAATTCTCGGACCGGCACATCCGTTTGGAGAGAAATATTTAAGTTTTGGAAGTTCTAAGAAATATCAGCGGAATCCGAAGATCATGCAGGAGTTTGATTTCCTTGAGGCATACAATTCCTGTGAAGTGGAAGAACGGAATCAGGAAGCAAAGAAGGCGGCCAGAAAGTACTTTCTGGCAGAGTTTGGCGGCAGTGATTCCCACAAAGCGGACTGCATTGGAACGGCATATACAGAATTTCGTGAACCGATCCATACAGAATCCGATCTGATCGAGCAAGTGAAACGCAGAGCACCGATCAAGGCAGGCGGCACGTATTATCATGGTACGACCAAAGAAAAAATCGGCAAGGCGAACGATCTGCTGTTGTATTCTTTCTGGGTCTACAACAAAGTGGCCGGTTTTGCCAAATACAACAAACGCAGAAAGCAGCGAAAATATCTTCCGCTTTCCATCAGTGGCGGTCAGGGATTATACGATCCGGCCAGTCAGAAAGTTCCGCATTGAGAATGGCAGTAAACATCCGGTTTTTGACACCAGGATTTTCCAGGTTCAACTGACGCAGAAGCTGTTTGCTGTACTCGCGGCGTGTATGTCCGTCAGCCGGACAGGGACTTTTGGCAACCGGGAGCTGATATTTATGCCAGAATCCGATCACATCCGCTTCATCGACAAAAAACAGCGGACGGATCACAGTCAGATCCATTTGATCTAAATATGTTTTCGGTGGGAACGAGTAAAAGCGTCCTTCATAAAGAAGAGACAGAAGCATAGTCTCGATCACATCATCCTTATGATGTGCGTAGGCGATCTTATTGCAGCCAAGTTCTTTGATGGCAGCATTGAGAGCGCCTTTTCTCATTTTAGCACACAAAGAACATGGGTTGTTTTCACGGCGTTCTTCAAAAATGATCCGGGCAATCTGTGTATCCACGATTTTATAGGGAATTTCAAGCGTCCGGCACATTCTTTTGATTGGCTCCAAATCAAGATTCTGGAAACCAAGGTTCACGGTGATGGCAGTCAGATCAAACGATTTCGGATAAAAGCGTTTCAGGCCATAGAGTGCACACAGAAGCGTCAGGCTGTCTTTTCCTCCGGAAATGCCGACTGCGATGTGGTCGCCTTCGTCGATCATCTGGTAAGTATCGACTGCCTGACGGATGAGACTTAATAATTTCTGATATTTCATAGCTATACTCCTTCAATATTCGACTAAAATAATATGATATGATGCCAGGGGCAAAAGGTCTAAATCCACATGAGCTTGCTCATAGGTGGATGAAAGACCTTGGGACCCGCCCCTATATGAGCATAAAAGTGGGATGATAATCCCACGATATGCGAATACTGGGGTGGATTGTTCTGTACTTCGCACTTTCAAAATTCTGGCATCATAGAATAACAAAACCATACCTTATAAATGAGAAAAAGTCAACGATTGCAATTCATATCCAGAGTCGGTATAATAAAATAAATCAGGGAACAAATGGAGAAAAAATGGATGCATCCATTTTTATATCGACAGGTTCTGCTAAATGATAAAAAGCCTGGGGGAATGTGTCAGACTATGTAGAAGAAAGGCAGGAGATGAAAATGTGTCAGTATGACAGAGAATCAAAAAAAGCGGAAGAATTTATCAATCACGAGGAGATTCTTGAGACGCTTCGCTATGCGGAAGAAAATAAGCATAATGAAGCTCTGATCGCTCAGATCCTTGAGAAAGCAAAAAAGAGAAAGGGACTGGAACACAGGGAGGCGATGGTGCTTCTGGATTGTGATATCGAGGAGAAAAATCAGGAGATCTACGCTCTTGCAGAGCAGATCAAGAAGGATTTTTACGGCAATCGAATTGTTATGTTCGCACCGCTGTATTTATCAAATTATTGTGTGAATGGATGCGTATACTGTCCATATCATGCAAAGAATAAGCATATCAGCCGCAAAAAGCTGACACAGGAAGAGATCCGAAAAGAAGTGATCGCACTCCAGGATATGGGGCATAAGCGTCTGGCACTGGAGACCGGGGAGGATCCGGTCAACAATCCGATCGAATATGTGCTGGAAAGTATCAAGACGATTTACAGCATCAAACATAAAAACGGAGCGATCCGCCGAGTGAATGTAAACATTGCTGCGACAACGGTGGAAAATTACCGGAAACTGAAAGAGGCAGGAATCGGAACTTATATTCTTTTTCAGGAGACCTATCATAAAGAAAGTTATGAAAAACTGCATCCGACCGGACCGAAGCACAATTACGCTTACCATACTGAGGCGATGGACCGTGCCATGGAGGGGGGGATTGACGATGTAGGCATCGGTGTACTGTTTGGGCTGGAATTGTACCGTTATGAATTTGCAGGACTTCTGATGCACGCAGAACACCTTGAGGCGGTACATGGTGTGGGACCGCATACGATCAGCGTGCCGCGTATCCGCAGAGCCGATGACATTGATCCGGAGACCTTTGATAATGGCATTGACGATGATACGTTTGCAAAGATTGTGGCATGTATCCGTATTTCTGTTCCGTACACCGGCATGATCGTCTCTACGAGAGAAAGTCAGGCCTGTCGTGAACGGGTGCTGCATCTTGGTGTATCACAGATCAGCGGCGGTTCCAGAACGAGCGTTGGCGGTTATGTAGAACCGGAAGCGGAAGATGATAATTCTGCACAGTTTGATGTCAGTGATAATCGATCCCTGGATGAGGTTGTAAACTGGCTGATGCACCTTGGTTATATTCCGAGTTTCTGTACCGCATGTTATCGCGAAGGAAGAACGGGAGACCGTTTTATGAGCCTGTGCAAGAGCGGTCAGATCCAGAACTGCTGTCATCCGAATGCATTGATGACATTAAAAGAATATCTGATGGATTATGCATCAGAAGATACCAGAAAAATCGGTCTGAAACTGATCGAGAAAGAGATTCCGAATGTACCAAGAGAAAAGACAAGAGAGATACTGGAGTACCACTTAAAAGAGATTGAAGACGGTCAGAGAGATTTTCGTTTTTAATGCAAGAGTGTCGGGAGGAAGAAACCTATGAGTCTGAATGCAACGCCGGCGTCAGAACGTATCCATATCGGGATTTTCGGCAAACGAAATGCCGGAAAATCAAGCCTGATCAATGCACTGACCGGACAGAATCTGGCAATCGTATCCGATGTTTCCGGGACAACGACAGATCCGGTTTATAAAGCGATGGAGCTTCTGCCGTTAGGTCCGGTGGTACTGATCGACACGCCGGGAATCGATGATGAAGGTGAGCTTGGAAAGCTTCGCGTAAAGAAAAGTTATCAGGTGTTAAATAAGACAGATATTGTACTCCTTGTGTGCAGTGCAGTTGAGGGGATTACAGAAGAAGAGCAGAAATTACTGAAGCAGATCGAAAAAAAGCAGATACCCTGTATCCTTGTCATGAATAAGGCGGATCTGCTGGAAGAGTGTCAAAAAGGGCAGCAGTTCAAAGAGAGAGCAGAAAATTCTGCATCTGTGAGAGGACAGAAGATTCCGGTATTGTGGGTCAGTGCTGCAAAAAATCTTCAGATCCGTGAACTGAAAGAAAAGATTGCTTCCGGAATAGAACAGAAAAAACCAGAATATCCTTTGGTAGAGGATCTACTTGAGATGGGAGATTTTGCAGTCCTGGTTGTGCCGATTGATAAGGCGGCTCCGAAAGGCAGGCTGATCCTGCCGCAACAGCAGACAATTCGCGGCGTGCTGGAAGCAGGTGCAACAGCGGTTGTGGTAAGAGACGATGAGCTTTGTGATACGCTCCAGAATCTTGGAAAAAAGCCAAAGCTTGTAATCACGGACAGTCAGGTGTTTGGCAAAGTGGCAAAAGAAATACCGTCAGATGTAATGTTGACTTCATTTTCCATTCTTTTTGCACGCTACAAAGGCGAGCTGGAAATACAGGTACGTGGAGCAAAAGCTCTGGATCATCTGAAAAATGGTGATAAAGTGCTGATCTGTGAGGGATGTACGCATCATCGCCAGTGTGGTGATATCGGGACAGAGAAGCTTCCGAACTGGATTCGCAAACACACCGGGCAGGAGATAGAGTTTCATTTTACAAGCGGCACGGAGTTTCCGATGGATCTGTCAGAATACAGAATGATCATTCACTGCGGCGGCTGCATGCTCAACGAGCGGGAAATGAAATACCGGATCGCCTGTGCACAGGATGCTGGTATTCCAATCACCAATTATGGCGTGGCGATCGCTTATATGAATGGGATTTTGAAAAGAAGTGTGGAAGTTTTTCCGGAAATATGGAAAACACTATAGTAATAGAGATAAGTATTTTATAAACAAGAAGAAGCAGGTTTCTCGATCTGAGATCCCTGCTTCTTCTTGTTTTTTACCTGTAAATACCGTATACCTGTTTAAGAATGTATCTGGCATACTTACTGTGAGGTGCACGTCTATACATCACATGATATATTTTTCTGTGCACATTTGAGGTATGATTTAGAAACCTGCTTCTTTGAGCACTTTCTCAGCTGCTGCGGTGTCGTTGGTAACACACAGAACAGCGTAGTTTCCGGAAGTCTTGATGATCGCATTGTCCAGGTTCTTTACTTCATCTGCGTTGTAGGAAGAGTAAAGATCGGACTGATTTTTTACACGTGTTTCAAAAAGTCCTTTTACTTCTGAAACATAAGAGCTGTCGCTGCATTTGATGACAACAGCTTCGCATGCAGTAGCACCGGTACCGACGTAAGCAGCACAGGAATCAATTTTGGAAGTGTCTACCAGGTAAGTGGAAGCCAGGATATCTTCGGAAATAGAAGAAAGGGTGTCTCCGCTTGCTGTTTTGGAAAGATCTTCTGCAAGTTTTGCAGGGTCTGCTGTGACTTCTTTGCCGGAACCGCCGCATCCGGTCAGCATGACACCGATCATAGCGATGGTCACAAGAAGTGTGATGAGTTTTTTCATGGTTTCTAATCTCCTTTGCTTTATGTTTTATTAATGTGAGAACAGACTTTCATCTGCCTCAAATAATGTTCCGAAAACGGACAACCTGAAAAAATCATACCGTTTCGGAAACATGATTTCTGTATGCTCTTCCAGGTTACAGAGAAGCACCGGAAGCAGTTTCACTCTCAGATGCAGTTTCGCTTTCAGAATCACTGGAACTGCTGTCAGCTGTCACATAATGCGTGTGCAGATAATCCAGCCATTTTGCACAGTATTCCGGATACATATGGATACCGTCGCTGGTAGCATCGGCGGCAAGTGCACCGTTTCCGTTGGATAACACTTCGTTTGGATTCAGATAATAATAACCATTGGCACTGCAGATTTCAAGGATAATCTGGTTGACCGTGTCAATGTTAGTGTTGTTTACATAGTCGCCGGTCTGAACTTTGGCTTCCTCCACGTATGGCACGGCACTGACATAAAAAATGGCATTCGGCATCAGTTTGCGGAGTTCTGCAAGACATTTTGTATAATTCTTGCGGAATTCTTCAAAATCCGGATAACCAAGGTCGTTGGTACCGATCATGATGTACATTTTTTTGAAAGAATTGTTTTTCAGTGCCTGTATTACGGTTACATTTCCACTGGCAGTAGATATGTACGGTGTCTCAAAAATATCCGTGCAGTTCATGCCGACACCGGTCAGGAACGTTCCCTGCGTAATGCCGGACTGCATATGGAATCCCTCGACTCTGGAATCACCGATAAACACAGCATCAGAAAAGTAAGAATCATCCACCGGCGTTGCCTGTTTTTTTACAATGCATCTGTCGTCCACAGTAACGGAAGAAGTGGAGGTAGATCCGGCTCCGTTTGCAAATGGTGTGACGTTGGCAGGATATTTGGAAGCGGTTTCGGATGAAGTCTCACTTTCTGCCGTAGCTTCGTCCTGATTCTGAAAATCACTGGAAGAGAATATTTCGTTGAGTTGCTCATCTACCTGCTTGTTTATGCCGCCTTTGGAAGCGATATTGATGATCAGACGACCTTCAAAAACAACTAAAAACGCAAAGACAAGCAGGAGCATATTAAGAAAGCGGGCGGTTTTACGCGGCTTTCGTCTTTTCTGCTGTACCATAATGTCCCCTCTTAATCTTAAAGTATAAAGTATTGTAAAATAATAATATTGTCTTTTCTCCTCCTATATTATATAATAAACCCGATAATTGTAAATAGTTTTTTTAGACGGGAGTTTTTAATTATGGTTTTCAGCAGTCTGTTGTTTCTGTTCCGGTTTCTGCCGGCAGTACTGATCCTCTACTATATAGCACCGCGAAAGCTTCGGAATGTCATTCTGCTGCTCTTCAGCCTGTTTTTTTATGCGTGGGGCGAACCGAAGTATGTATTTCTGATGCTTTTTACGATCACCATGGATTTCTTCATCGGAAAAGGGATCGACAAAGCGAAAAAGGAAGGCAATCAGAAAAAGGCGAAGCGTTTTCTTATGATTTCAATCCTTGTGGATCTTTCCATCCTTGGATTTTTTAAATATGCGGACTTCCTCATCGGGACGGTCAATACATTAACCGGTGCGGGAATACCACTGCTTGGGATACCGCTGCCGATCGGTATTTCTTTTTTTACGTTTCAGACAATGTCATACACGATTGATGTATACAAGGGAAGCACGGAGGTTCAGAAAAACTGGATCAAGTATGGCACTTATGTTTCCATGTTTCCGCAGCTGATCGCAGGACCGATTGTGCAGTACAAGACGATCGCAGAGCAGATGGAGCACAGAAAGGAAAATACTTCCGATTTTTCAGAAGGTATTCATCGTTTTATGATCGGACTTGGCAAAAAAGTCCTGATCGCGAACAACATCGGTGCACTCTGGGATGCCATTGCAGTACTTCCGGTCGATGGACTGACAGCAGGTACGGCATGGCTTGGGGCACTGGCTTATACGTTCCAGATCTACTTTGATTTCTCCGGATATTCGGATATGGCGATCGGGCTTGGAAAGATGTTCGGTTTCCATTTCCTTGAGAACTTCAATTATCCGTATATTTCAAAGAGTATCACGGAATTCTGGAGAAGATGGCATATTTCCTTAAGTTCCTGGTTTAAAGAATACGTTTACATTCCGCTTGGCGGCAACCGCTGCAAGATCGCAAAGCAGATCCGCAACATTCTGGTTGTCTGGATGCTGACCGGAATCTGGCACGGGGCGAACTGGAATTATGTTCTCTGGGGCTGCTACTACGGAGCACTTCTGCTGATCGAAAAGCTGGTGCTGAAAAAGGTGCTGAACCGTCTTCCTGGAATCATTCAGCGGATTTACACCATGTTTTTTGTGGTGATCGGCTGGATCATTTTCAAATGCGAAGATATGGCATATGGGATCTCGTATCTGAAAGCCATGTTTGGCGGATTCGGACAGGGCCTGTGGAATAACGAGACACTCTACCTGCTTGGTAATTATGCCGTCCTGTTTGTTCTGGCGATCCTCGGTTCGACGATGTTGCCAAAGAAAGCAGCCGGCGTTGTGCTTGGCGGCAGAAAGCGGACCTGGGCGGAAAATGTGATCTACATTGCATTTTATGCGGTGATCTTCTTTGTGTCAGTCGCTTATCTGGTAGATGCAACGTACAATCCGTTTTTATATTTTAGATTTTAATGTTTATAGAATTGTGAGAGTACGAAGTACGGAACAATTCGTAGGCATCTTTGTACATTAACATAACATCTTTAAACAGGGAAACAGAATGGAGAGAATATATGACTACAAAAAAGCAGAATATAGCAGTGATCGCTGTGTTTCTGTGCATGGTCTTCGGAATGACAATCTGGACGATGGTCATGCCTTCCAGAGAATTTTCGGAGAGGGAGAACAGAGCACTGGCACAGATGCCGGAACCATCGGTTGAAAGCTGCTTTTCCGGAAAATTTGAAAAAGATTTTGAAACGTATCTGACGGATCAGTTCCCGATGCGGGATGGCTGGATCAGTGCAAAGACTGCGATCGAGAAGGCAACTTTTAAAACAGAGAGCAAGGATATATATTTTGCAGACGATGATTATCTGATCGAGGCACATTCCAAAAGCTTTACGGCACCGAGTGCAAATGCCAATATCGGTTACCTGAAGAATTTCATGGAAACGTGTGTGGAAACATACGGCAAAGACCATGCAACAGCGATGGTTGTGCCGAATGCGGTAGACATTCTGAGAGATTATTTGCCGAAATATGCATCTCCGTACGATGAAGAAGTCTACCTTCAGAAAGTTGCGGATGCAATGCCGGAAGGCACCTGGTTTGACAGCGGAAGTGTTCTGCGTGAGCATAAGGATATTCAGCTTTATTACCGCACAGACCACCACTGGACCACGGAAGCAGCATATTATGTGTATGCGGCATGGGCAGAAGAAAAGGGACTTTCTCCGCTTGCACTGTCTGATTATAAAAAGAAGACGCTCACAGATGGATTCTTCGGCACGGTTGATGCCAAGGTCGGCGGACGCAACCGCAGCGATACGATCCATGTTTATATTCCGAAGAAAAAGGAAAAATATCAGGTAAATTATGTGACGAAAAACGAGACGGCAGATGATATTTATCAGTATGATTATCTGAAAACAAGAGACAAATACAGCGTTTATTTTGGCGGAAATCAGAGTCTGGTGGAAGTAAAGACAGACAGCAAGAGCAAACGGAAGCTTTTGGTCGTGCAGGATTCTTACGCACACTGTTTTATTCCGTTTACGCTGCATGATTTTAAAGAAGTCGATTTTGTGGATCTTCGCTATTACAGCGAAAGTCTCAAAGAATATATGGAAAAGGGCGATTATACGGATGTTCTGTTTCTGTATAATGCGGCCGGATTTGCAGAGGACAACAGTCTGATCAAACTTGGAAACTGAAAACGGGGTAAAAAAGACAGGAGGAAATGGCATGAGCTATGCAGATAAAGTATTTAAGGGAATGTGCAGAGATATTCTGGATAACGGAGTGAGCACAGAAGGAGAAAAGGTGCGTCCGGTCTGGGAGGACACGAATGAGTCGGCGTACACGATCAAGAAATTCGGCGTGGTCAACCGTTACGATCTGCGAAAAGAATTTCCGGCACTGACGCTTCGAAGAACGGCATTGAAAAGTGCGTTTGATGAACTTCTGTGGATCTGGCAGAAAAAGTCCAACAATGTGCATGACCTGAATTCTCACATCTGGGACGCATGGGCAGATGAGGACGGCTCGATCGGAAAGGCTTACGGCTATCAGCTCGGCGTGAAGCATCAGTACAAAGAAGGCGAGATGGATCAGGTGGATCGTGTAATCTACGATCTGAAGAATAATCCGTACAGCCGTCGGATCATGACCAATATTTATGTGCATCAGGATCTGCATGAGATGAATCTTTATCCTTGTGCCTACAGCATGACGTTCAATGTGACACAGAAAAAGGGCGAGGATAAGCTGACGCTCAATGCCATTTTAAACCAGAGATCGAACGATGTGCTGACGGCAAACAACTGGAATGTGGCACAGTATGCCCTGCTTGTGCATATGCTGGCACAGGTGTGTGATATGTACGTTGGTGAGCTGGTGCATGTGATCGCAGATGCCCATATTTATGACCGACATATTCCGCTGATCGAGGAACTGATCACAAGAGAAGAGCATCCGGCTCCGAAAGTATGGCTGAATCCGGAGAAAAAAGATTTCTATGAATTTACCGTGGATGATCTGCATGTAGAAGATTACGTGACCGGACCGCAGATCAAACATATACCGGTTGCAGTGTAAAAGCTGGCATGACAGAATACATTTACCGGATAAAAAAGTGTAAAGAATGAGAAAAGAGGAGGATAAGTAAGATGAATTTGATTGCTGCTGTGGATAAGAACTGGGCGATCGGCAAGAACAATGAACTGCTGGTCAGTATTCCGAACGATATGAAGATGTTCCGTCAGATGACAACCGGAAAAGTAGTTGTGATGGGAAGAAAGACACTGGAGAGTTTTCCGAACGGACTGCCGCTCAAAAACAGAGTCAACATTGTCCTGACGAAAAATCAGAATTATCAGGTCAAAGGGGCCATCATCGTGCACAGTGTCGAGGAAGTGCTGGAAGAGCTGAAAAAATATGACAGTGAGGATGTCTATGTGATCGGCGGAGAGCAGATCTACCGTCAGATGCTTCCATATTGCGATACGGCTCATATGACAAAGATTGACCATGCATATGAGGCGGATGCTTATTTTCCAAATCTGGATGAGAAGGAAGAATGGAAGATCACGGCGACAAGCGATGAGCAGACGTATTTTGATCTGGAATATTATTTTGTGAAATATGAAAAACAGGTACAGTGAAGTCAAGTCGAACATACGTGAGACTTGGTATGCGATTTTGGTCAGCTTTGCTGACATTAGGGAGGTCTGATTTATGTACAGAGAACATACAAAAGTGGTAAAGATCGGCAACCGGGTGATCGGAGGCGGAAATCCGATCCTGATCCAGTCCATGACAAATACAAAAACAGAAGATGTGCGGGCAACTGTGGCACAGATCCAGGCTTTGACTGCAGCAGGATGCGATATTATAAGATGTGCAGTTCCGACACAGGAAGCTGCGAGTGCATTGAAAGAGATCAAAAAGCAGATTACGATCCCACTGGTAGCGGATATTCATTTTGACTATAAACTGGCGATCGCGGCGATCGAAAACGGTGCCGACAAGATCCGCATCAATCCGGGAAATATCGGCAGCAGGGAGCGTGTGCAGGCTGTAGTTGATGCGGCCAAAGAGCGAAACATTCCGATTCGTGTCGGTGTAAACAGTGGTTCTCTGGAAAAAGACCTGGTGAAAAAATACGGCGGCGTGACGGCAGAAGGGATCGTGGAGAGTGCCCTGGATAAAGTGCATATGATCGAAGATATGGGCTATGACAATCTGGTCATCAGCATCAAATCTTCCGATGTACTGATGTGTGCAAAGGCACATGAGCTGATCGCACCAAAGACCGCTCATCCGCTCCATGTCGGTATCACAGAGTCCGGAACAGTTTTATCCGGAAACATCAAATCCGCTGTCGGACTTGGTATCATTCTTTCGCAGGGCATCGGTGATACGATCCGTGTATCTCTGACCGGAGACCCGAAAGAAGAGATCAAATCTGCCAAGCTGATCCTGCGTACGCTGGGGCTGCGAAAAGGAGGCATTGAGGTTGTGTCCTGTCCGACCTGCGGACGTACACAGATCGATCTGATCGGTCTGGCAAACAAAGTTGAAAATATGGTAGAAGATATTCCACTGGATATCAAAGTTGCGGTCATGGGCTGCGTGGTAAACGGACCTGGCGAAGCAAAAGAAGCGGATATCGGGATCGCCGGCGGAAAAGGCGAAGGTCTTTTGATCAGGAAGGGGGAAGTGGTGAAGAAAGTGCCTGAGAGTGAACTTCTGGATGCTCTCAGAGAAGAGCTTCTTCACTGGAATGAGATTCATGCCTAAAGAGTTTTTTGATGTATTTCCGACTTTAAAGGTAAATGACAACTTAAGAGGATTACTTTCTCAGGCGACGGTTACGAGAGTAACCGTCACTTCTGCAAGAGACAGAATGAGGGTATATCTGGAAAGCCCGAGGCTTCTGTACTGGCAGTCCGTGCAGGATACGGAGCATGAGATACGAAGACAGATTTTTGGCAATGCATCGATGGACGTAAAGATCATTGTCAAATTTCAGTTATCCAGACAATATACGCCAAGAACGCTGATGCAGGAGTATGAGAGCAGTATTCTATCTGAAATCAGAAATTATAATATCTTCCTTTACAGCATCCTGCGTCAGGCAGAATGTACTTTCATAGCGGACGATGAGATGACGCTGACCATCGAAAAGAATGTGATAGCGGAAGAGCGTCTTGAGGAGCTTTTGCAGATCCTGGAGAAAATTTTCTGCGAACGCTGCGGCATGCATTTTAAGGTGCAGACTGTTTTCAAAGAGCCGGTGGAGAGCAAGTCGCATAAAAACAGCGAGCTGCGTATTCAGCAGGAAGTCGATGCGATCCTGCAAAATGCCGTGCTTGGTAATCCGGAAGAGCCTCAGAATCTGCCGGAAGAAAACGGACAGGTGGAGTCTGCAAAAGCGGAAGGAAAGGCAGAAGCGGCGAAAAAAGAGAAAGCAAAACCAGAAAAGAAAAACGACGGAAAGAGCGAGAAAAAAGTCGAGAAACAAGCAGCAGATATAGCAAAAAACAGAGGAAATTTCCAGGGAAAAGGAGGATTCCGTTCCGGATTTTCCAGAGGAGACGGATCTCGCAGCGTGCGTCGCTCGGACAATCCGGATGTGCTTTACGGACGTGACTTTGAAAGTGAATCTCTGGCGATCGAGCAGATCCAGGGAGAGATGGGTGAAGTGACGATCCGCGGACAGGTACAGACGCTGGAGACGCGTGACATCCGTAATAATAAAACAATTATTATGATGGAAGTGACCGACTTTACAGATACCATTGTGATCAAGATTTTTGCACAGACAGAGCAGGTGCCGGAGATTTTAAAAGATATCAAAACCGGTGCGTTTCTGAAAATCCGCGGCGTGACGACAATCGACCGGTTTGACGGACAGCTCAGTATCGGTTCGGTGTTTGGTATCAAAAAAATCCAGGATTTCCGCAAACAGAGGGTGGACACTTGGCCGGAGAAACGTGTGGAACTGCACTGTCACACAAAAATGAGTGATATGGATGGCGTTTCCGATGTAAAAGACATCATAAACCGGGCAAAATCCTGGGGACATAAGGCGATCGCCATCACAGATCACGGTGTTGTGCAGGCTTTCCCGGATGCGAACCACGCGGTTTCGCCGGATGAGGACTTTAAGATCATTTACGGATGTGAGGCTTATCTGGTGGATGACCTGCAGGACCTCGTTGTCAATTCCAGAAATCAAAGCCTGGAGGATGCCTATGTAGTCTTCGACCTGGAGACAACCGGTTTCAGTACGGTGGCAAACAAGATCATCGAGATCGGTGCCGTCAAAGTGGTAAATGGTAAGATCACGGATAAATTCAGCACCTTTGTCAACCCGGAAGTGCCGATCCCGTATCGGATCGAGGAGCTGACCAGCATCAACGACAACATGGTGCTCGACGCTCCGACAATCGAAGAAATCCTGCCGAAGTTCCTGGAATTTTCGGAAGGATGCGTGATGGTCGCACACAATGCATCGTTTGACATGGGATTTATCGAAGCAAACTGCAAACGGCAGGGCATTGAAAAAGAATTTACGGTTGTCGATACCGTAGCACTTGCAAGGGTGTTGATGCCGCAACTGAACCGTTTTAAGCTGGATACGGTTGCAAAGGCACTGAAAGTATCACTGGAGAACCATCATCGAGCCGTTGATGATGCCGGATGTACGGCAGAGATTTTTGTGAAATTTATTGAAATGCTTCAGCAGAGAGATATTACAACGCTGGATGGAGTCAATGAGCTGGGTCGTACTTCTGTGGATAAGATCCGCAAGAGTCCGTCGCACCATGCAATTTTGCTGGCGACAAACGATCTTGGACGTATCAATCTCTACCGCCTGGTTTCCTGTTCACATTTGAAATATTATAACCGAAGACCGCTGATCCCGAAGAGCGAATTTGTGCGTCACAGAGAGGGACTATTGCTTGGTTCTGCCTGTGAAGCGGGCGAACTGTATCAGGCTGTGTTAAACCATCGCTCGGATCAGGAGATCGCAAGGCTGGTCAATTTCTATGATTATCTGGAGATCCAGCCGATCGGCAACAATGCTTTTATGCTTCGAAGCGACAAGACCGATGTGGAGACGATCGAAGATCTTCAGGAGATCAACCGCAAGATCGTAAAACTCGGAGAACAGTTCAATAAAATGGTCGTGGCGACCTGCGATGTGCATTTCTTAAATCCGGAGGATGAAGTTTACCGCCGCATTATTATGGCGGGCAAAGGATTTACCGATGCCGACGAACAGGCACCGCTTTACCTGCGTACCACAGAAGAGATGCTCAAAGAGTTTGAATATCTTGGCAGTGAAAAAGCAGAAGAGGTCGTGATCACAAACCCGAACAAGATCGCCGATATGTGCGAAAAAATATCGCCGGTAAGACCGGATAAATGTCCGCCGGTCATCCCGGATTCGGACAAAAGTCTGCGTGAGATCTGCTACAACCGTGCCCATGAGATTTATGGCGAGGATCTTCCGGAAGTCGTTGTCGAGCGACTGGAGAGAGAGTTGAATTCCATCATTTCCAATGGGTTTGCCGTTATGTACATCATCGCACAGAAACTGGTGTGGAAGTCGAACGAGGACGGCT
>ERZ832317.403-NODE-403-length-62632-cov-11.303834_pt1 | contig 62632 bp, 53 predicted proteins | sample MGYA00519695_ERZ832317 | MGnify/ENA primary metagenome ERZ832317 (study PRJEB31850, sample SAMEA3708726) | human gut metagenome | biome: human gut; feature: human-associated habitat; material: faeces | place: China | collected 2014 ...
TCAGAACGTCGTGAGACAGTTCGGTCCCTATCTGTCGTGGGCGCAGGATATTTGAAAGGCGCTGTCCCTAGTACGAGAGGACCGGGATGGACGAACCTCTGGTGCACCAGTTGTCACGCCAGTGGCACAGCTGGGCAGCTATGTTCGGATCGGATAAACGCTGAAAGCATCTAAGCGTGAAGCCGGCCTTAAGATAAGATATCCCACTGAGTCAATCAGGTAAGACCCCTTGAAGACTACAAGGTTGATAGGCTGTAGGTGTAAGTGTCGTGAGGCATTGAGCTTGACAGTACTAATCGGTCGAGGGCTTGACCAAGTGTTTGACACAAGTTCTTCTCTTGTTTTCATTGTTCAATTTTGAGGGTCCGAAAACCCTTACAAAAGAATAGTTGGTGCTAATGGCGATGAGGATCCACCTGTTCCCATTCCGAACACAGTAGTTAAGCTCATCAGTGTCGAAGATACTTGGCGGGTGACTGCCCGGGAAAATAGAGCGGTGCCAACACTTTTCAAAGCGACTTGTTTTAAGTCGCTTTTTTGTCATACTAAAATCTTATATTAAAAGAGGTCCCCAGAAATTCACTGGGGACCTCTTTCATATTTTATAAAATGATTCAGTTGATTTGGGAGAGTGCAATCTGCTCAGGAGTAATAGGAAGTTCGCGATGCCATACACCGGTTGCTCGGTAGATGGCATGAGCAATGGCTGGAGCAGGGGTATTGATAACAATTTCGCCGATTGATTTTGCACCGAAAGGTCCGGTAGGTTCATAGCTATGCTCAAACTCAACCTGCAATCTGCCAATGTCTTGGCGGGTGGGAAGTTTATACTGCATGAAGCTAGATTCCAGTGGACGACCACTGTCATTGTAGGTCACATTTTCCATCAAAGTATGACCAATGCCCTGAACGATGCCGCCTTCTGTCTGGATTCTTGCCAGTGCCGGGTTGATGGGGATGCCACAGTCCACAACTGCCATGTAATCCAAAATATCCACCTTTCCGGTGAGTTTGTCCAGTTCAATTTCCACCATGCCGACCATATAAGGAGGAGGAGAAACAGGGGAAGAATGGGTGGCAGTCGATTCCGCAGAAATGCTGTTGCCCACCTGAGATTGATAGGCAATGTTGGTCAACGAAACAGCTTGCTCGCTGTTGATGCGGCGGACCTGGGTGCCTTCAAAGACGACAGCTTCCTCTTCGCAGTTCAGCATTTTAGCTGCAATAGCACAAATCCGTTGCTTGAGCTCTCCGCATGCCTTCACGACCGCTTGACCGGTGATGTAGGTAGTGGAGGACGCGTAGGAACCGGAGTCATAAGGAGAAACATCGGTGTCTGCACCGAAGACAGCAACATCATCCACCGAGCAGTCCATCAGTTCTGCCACCATCTGTGCCAGGATGGTATCGCAGCCTGTGCCCATGTCAGCAGCGCCGATAATCAGGTTATAGGTGCCGTCTTCACTGAGTTTTACTGTGGCTGAGCCGACATCCACATTGGAAATACAGCTGCCCTGCATTGCCATGGCAACACCGGCAGTTCGTACTTTTCCGTTGCCCATGTCACGGACCTTGGAACGCTCCTCCCAGTTGAACATCTTTCGGCAGTGCTCCATGCAGCGGTCCAGAGCGCAGGCATTGGCAATTTCATTATAATAAGCGGGCATGACCATGCCTTCCCGAATCATATTTTTATCACGGATTTCGGTGGCATCCATTCCCAACTGCTCTGCCAGCTCACTGACGATGGATTCCACAGCAAAGATACCCTGTGTTGCACCATAGCCACGGTATGCACCGGCAGCCTGATGATTGGTGTAAACGACATCATAGCCAAAGCGGTGTGCCTCCAGAGAGCCGGTGTACAAAGGAATCGATTTATGACCGGACAGACCGACCGTAGTAGGTCCATGTTCTCCATAGGCTCCAGAGTTGGACAGAGTGTACAGATCCATCGCACGGATTCTTCCGTCCTTGGTCGCACCAAGCTTCACAGTGATTTCCATTTCATGGCGGGGAGAGCCAGCAATCTGTGCTTCCTCACGGGTATAGCAAATCATAGCCGGGCGACCGGTTTTCATTGCAACAAAGGCAGGATAGACTTCGCAGACGGCAGTTTGCTTGGCACCGAATCCGCCGCCGATTCTGGGCTTTTCCACTCGTATTTTGCTTTTGGGAATCCCCAGCGCGCGAGAGAGAATACGGCGGGTGTGAAAGACAATCTGAGTGGAGGAGATGATGTGCAGACGACCATAACGGTCGAAATCGGCATAGGTGGTGAAAGGCTCCATCATTGCCTGATTGAACGCCTTAGTGTGATAGGTACGCTCCAAAACGATGTCGCAGTCGGCAAGTATACCATCGACGTCACCATAGGTCTCCGAGTCGCTGGCAACCAGGTTGCGTTTGGGGTCACCACCTACATCACAGGGAGGAAACCAGTCCTCCTCGGGATGCACCAGAACCGGATTGTCCTTGGCGGTCCGAAAATCCAGCACCGCAGGTAAAACCTGATAACTGACCTTGATCAGCTTCATTGCTTTGAGAGCAGCTTTTTCAGTTTCAGCGGCAATGATGGCGACAGCATCGCCGGAAAAGCGTACATGGCGGTCCAGAATCAAACGGTCATAAGGGGAAGGCTCGGGAAAGGTCTGACCGGCGATGGCAAATCGGGTTTGAGGCACATCTTCCCAGGTGTAGATGTCTACAACACCCGGAACTTTTTTTGCAATGTCTGTCTGAATGGATCCTACCATGGCATTGGCATGGGGAGAACGTAAGATTTTAACTACCAGAGCATTTTTAGGGGTTACATCGTCGGTATAGACCGGTTTGCCCAGTAAAAGCTGCATCGAATCCTTTTTGCGGACCGATTGGTTGACGACTTTATATTCTTGATGTTCCATAATTGCCTCCTTATGCCTTTCGGGAGTTTAGGTAGCTGCGGATTCCGCGCAGCTGTCCGTCATAACCGGAGCAGCGGCACAGATTTCCTGCGAGGAAGGCGCGAATCTCGTCATCGGTCGGGTCCGGGTTTTCCCGCAGCAAAGCGATGGTGTTCATGACAAATCCGGGATTGCAGAAGCCACACTGGTCGGCACCCTGGTCTGCAATGAATCCGACAAAATCGGAAGCTTCTTCCTGTAAACCTTCCAGGGTTTGGATTTCATGTCCGTCTGCGCGGACCGCAAGTGTGGAGCAGGAAAGGATAGGCTTGCCATCCATCAGGACCGTACAAAGTCCGCAGTTGGAGGTATCACAGCCTCGCTTCACACTCAAGCAACCGTTTTCGCGCAAAAAGTCCAGAAGGACCGTGTCTGCCTCCACCAAAGCTGTAATGGCTCTGCCATTGAGTTTGAGCTTGATTTCCATATTACATTCCTCCCAGTTCGGTCATACAGCGCTCGGTTAATACCCGAATCAAATGGGTACGGTAAGCAGCACTGCCGCGCAGATTTCCTCCGGTTGGGGTGTGCTCTGCAACAAAGGCGGCAAAGTCTGCGGCGCTGCTGGTGGTGTGAGCGGAAAGCAGGATGGCGTGAGATGGGCGTGCCCCGATAGAAGCGTGGTACTCACCATCGATGCAGGAAACAGCACAGGCGATCACCGGGAAGTCGGTGCGCTGATTTCGCATGGAGGTATAGACCATTTTGCAGGGGGATTTTTTTACAATCAGCCGTACCAGAACATCGCGGTCCTTTTTCATTTCAATAAACTGTCGAAGAGGAATGATGCCGCCCTGATATAACTGGACATAGGTATCCATTGCAAGAAAAACAGTCAGAACATCTGAAAAACCGAAGCGTCCCCAGATGCTGCCGCCCACAGTAGCCATGTTGCGAAACTGTACGCCGACGATGTCCTTTACTGCATCTGCCACTGCATGATGGGAATAATCGTTTAATCCCGGGTGCAGCTCCAGGTTGCGCAGGGTGACCATAGCGCCGATGGAAAACTGTTCTTGTGTTTCCTCAATGGTGTTTAACCCCAGGTTGCATAGATCGATGGCAGTGTTGACAGTACCACTGCCCAGCCGAAGCCAGAGCATTCCGCCCAGGATACGGCTGCGTTTATTTTGGTTCAACTGCCATGCCTCCTCCAAAGACCGGGCACGGACATAATTCTGTATCGTTATCATAAGCACTTGCTCCTTTACAGAAAAAATCGCATACTATAACAAGTATAGTATATCATTTTTAGTTGATTTTGGAAAGTAGATTTGGTACAATATCGTTGTGTTTTTAAAACAATAACGACAGGAGGAGCAATATGAAACGATGGATTGCAATGCTGTTGGCATTGAGTATGGCGCTGTCTTTGGCAGCCTGCACAAAGCCGCAGGAGAAAGGGAAAGAAACAGTTTCCGAGGCGGATGCAGCGCAGGAAACAACGACTGAGGCAGAGGAGCCTGCCGCTTATTATCCTGTCACCGTTACCGATCAGGCAGGACGAGAGGTGGTCATCGAAGAAGAGCCACAGAAGCTGGTCAGCGGCTATTATATTTCGACCAGCCTGATGATTGCGCTGGAGTTGGACGACAAGTTGGTTGGAATCGAAGCAAAAGCGGACAAGCGCCCCATCTATTCGCTGGCTGCACCCGAATTGCTGGAGCTGCCGAATGTGGGTTCTGCAAAGGAGTTTGATTTGGAAGGCTGTGCAGCTTTGCAGCCGGATTTGGTGGTACTGCCGCTCAAGCTCAAGGATGCAGCACAGACCCTGGAAGAGCTGGGAATCCATGTGCTGCTGGTCAACCCGGAAGATCAGCAGCAGCTTACCGAGATGATTGAGCTGATTGCCAAAGCGACCAATACACAAAAGCGGGCACAGCAGCTGCTGGATTTTACCGAGGCTCAGCAAAAAGAATTAGAAACGATGCTGGCAGGTGCCCCGACCCCGACGGTTTATCTGGCAGGAAATTCCGACCTGCTTTCCACCGCAGGCAATGCGATGTATCAGTCCGACCTGATTCGTCTGGCAGGCGGCGTCAATGCAGCGGCGCAGCTGGAGGATTCTTACTGGGTACAGATTGACTATGAGCAGTTGATCAGCTGGAACCCTGACTACATCATTCTGGCATCCGATGCCTCCTATACGCCGCAGGATGTGCTGGACGACCCGAATCTGGCTGATTGCACCGCAGTGGCACAGGGAAGGGTCTACCAGATGCCCAATCGGGCAGAAGCGTGGGACAGCCCGGTTCCCAGCGGAATTTTAGGTGCGCTGTGGATGGCAAATGTTCTGCACAGCGACCTGTTAAGCGATGAAGCGTGTGCGGAAAAGATGGACGAATACTATGAAACCTTCTATAATTTTACATACAGTGAACAATAAACGGTGCTGTGCAGCCGGAGCCATCCTTTTGATGGTTCTGGCTGTAGCCGGTTTATTTGTAGGAAAATACCCTCTTTCCATGCAACAGCTGCTTGCCGGTGATGCGATGCAGTGGCGCGTCTTTTTGACTCTGCGGTGCAGCAGGACGCTGGTGGGCGTCATCGGCGGCTTTGCCCTTGGGGTATCCGGGTTTGTTTATCAGACAGTGTTTGGAAATCCGCTGGCATCCCCGGACATCATCGGAGTTTCCTCGGGAGCCAGCGCCGGCGCTGCTGCCGGGATTTTGTTTTTGTCCGGAGCTGCTGCGGTGACAGCATCTGCCTTTGCCGGAGCGCTGCTGGCGGTTGTGCTGGCATTGACTCTGTCAAGCCTCAATCGTAGCGGAAAAAGCAGCACCATCGTCTTAGCAGGAATTGCAGTTCACTCCCTTGCCCAGACGGTGCTGATGTGCCTGAAGCTCACAGCCGACCCGGAGAGGGAGCTTGCTTCCATTGAATATTGGATGATGGGGAGCCTAAACGGGGTCAGCATCCATTCCATCAGTGGAAATTTGATTTTGTGTGTTCTGTGCATGGGGGTGTTGTTTTTGCTGCACCGGCAAATCATCCTGCTTTCTGCCGAAGAGGGGGAGGCGAGGATGTTGGGAGTGCGAGTTGTACAGCTTCGTTTGCTGGTTTTAATGGTGGCAACCCTTTCGGTATCATCGGTGGTCAGCCTGACCGGACTGATTAGCTTTGTCGGTTTGCTGGCGCCTCATGGGGCAAGGCTGTTGACCGGGCAAAATCGAATGGGCACTATGTTGCTGGGCGGACTGCTGGGCGGGATTTTGCTTTGCGGAGCAGATATTCTGGCGCGGTCGGTGGCGTCGACGGAGCTTCCGGTCAGCATCTTCACCAGTGTTCTGGGAGCGCCGTTTCTGATTTTTCTGATTGTGCAGGGGAGGCAGAGAGAGTGAGCTTTTTATCGGTTGAGAAAATCTCTGCCGGCTATGGCGGGCATCCGATTCTTGCGGATGTCTCCTTTCAGCTGGAACAGGGCTGTATGATGGGGATTCTGGGAGCGAACGGCTGCGGAAAAACCACCTTGCTCAAGACAATATGCGGAATCTTGCCGCATAAAGGAACCTGCCTGTTGGAGCAGACGGTGCTGGAGCAGCTGTCTGCCCGCCGGATGGCACGACTGGTTGGATATATTCCCCAAAGAAGCGGCATCTCCATCGACATATCGGTGCTGGATGTGGTGATGATGGGCTTTAATCCTCGCTTGGGTCTGCTGGAACGTCCGGGAAGAAAAATGCAGGACTTGGCTGCACAGGCGCTGGAGCAGGTGGGACTGGGTGGAAGAGAGCAGAGCAACTACCTTTGCCTGAGCGAAGGGCAAAAGCAGCTGTGCATTCTGGCGCGGACACTGGTCTCCGGGAGCAGGCTGCTGCTGTTGGATGAGCCGGAAAGTGCTCTGGATTTTCGATACCGCCACCGGATGTTCAATCTGCTGAAGGCATGGGTCGCACAGGAGAAGCGTGCGGTGGTGGTCACCTTGCATGACCCTTCCCTTGCGCTGCATTTTTGTGACCGGCTGCTTTTGCTTTCTCAGGGCAATGTTTTGGGGATTCTGGAGCCGCAGAAAGATTCATTGGAGCGGATGGAGCAGCTGCTTTGTCAGGTGTATGGAAAGGTCAGCTTGCACCGCTGCCAAAATCATCAGGGAAAAGCCCGTCTTGTGATGCTGAGTGAGGAGGAAGAGGATGAAAGCGGTAACGAAAATCATCTTTTTGGACGATGAGGGCAAAAAATTCTTCGGCGAAGGACCTGCCCGCCTGATGCACGCCATTGAAGAGACAGGTTCATTGAGAGCTGCGGCAATCTCCATGAATATGGCATACACCAAAGCCTTAAAACTGATTCGCAATGCCGAAGCGGCGCTGGGTTTTTCCCTGATTCATCGGCAGACCGGCGGGAAGGATGGCGGAGGAAGTACCTTGACACAGGAAGGAAAGGAGTGGCTGTGCCGCTATGAAGCCTATCGAGATGCCTGTAAGCAGGCTAACAGCAGACTGTATCTGGAGTTCTTTTCAGAGCAGCCAAAAGCGACACCTGATTCTGACCGGAGCTAGGGGCAGCGGCAAGACCACTTTGCTTCATCAGCTCTTTTCTGAACCGCAGCCGGGAATAACCAGCTGGGCAAAACCCGGGCAGGCGGTCTATCTTCGGGAAAATCTCTCCGGGGAAACGGTGCAGGTGGGTGCTTTTGACCCTTCCTTGCCGGGCACTGCAAACCGGATGAAGCCCTTGCCGGAAGGTTTTACCAAATTGGGGATACCCGCTCTGCTACGCTGTGCCCATTTAGACACCCCGTGGGTCACTGTCGATGAGGTTGGTTATCTGGAATCGGGAATGGAGAGGTATCAGCAGGCATTTCGCACCCTTCTGGAAAATAAGCAGGTTGCAGCGGTGGTTCGCAAACAGCCGCTTGCTTTTTGGCAGGAGCTTTGCAGCCGAAAGGATGCATTTGTGGTCGATTTGGACGACTCATTTGGAAAAATCGGCTGTGTCATCATGGCGTCAGGCCTGGGAAGACGATTTGGCTCAAACAAGCTATTGGCGGATTTTGGCGACGAGCCGATGATTTGTCGGATTCTGGATGCAACCGAGGGCATCTTCCGCCGACGTGTGGTGGTGACCCGCTATGAGGAGATTGCCCGATTGTGCCGCAAACGAAATATTTCGGTGGTCCTTCACTCGCTTCCCAACCGCAACGATACAGTGCGGCTGGGTTTGCAGGGGATGGAGGAAATGGACCGCTGTTTGTTTGCACCGGCAGATCAACCGCTGCTACGCAGGGAGACGGTAGCGGCGTTGGCACTGGTGTCCAAAAGCTCACCATACTGTTGGCGTCTGAGCTGTGAAGGTGTCCCCGGTTCTCCGGCGGTATTTCCCAAGTGGGCGTTTGAGGAGCTCAAAACCCTTCCGCAGGGAAAGGGCGGCGGAATTTTACTAAAAAAATATCCCGAACGCTTACGCACGGTAAACATTCGGGATCGATATGAATTACAGGATGTCGACCGCCCGGAGGACCTGGTCGAATTGTTGGAGCAGCGATGAAAGCTGCTCCTCTTTTTTATTTTGCAGCAGTTTCTTTTGGCAGCAGGATGTTCAGCAAAATGGCAACCATAGCGGCAGGCACGATACCGGAGCCACCGAAAATCAGCTGGACAGCCTGTGGCGCATGAGCCAGAACGCCGGTGTTGGCGCCCATTCCGTAGCCAACACCCAAAGCAACCGATACGATGGACAGGCTGCGTGGGGTCAGCGGCTCTTTGGTAATCAACTGGATACCGCTGATAACGATGGAAGAAAACATCATGACGGCAGCGCCGCCCAGAACCGACTGCGGCATGATGGAAACCACAGCACCCAGCTTCGGACACAGACCGCACAGGATGAGGAAGATTGCACCGGTGGAGATGGCAAAGCGGTTGACCACCTTGGTCATTGCAACCAGACCTACGTTCTGGCTGAAGGAGGTGTTGGGAAGAACGCCGAAGAGAGCGGCAAAGGAGGAGCCCAGACCGTCGCAGATGACGCCGCCGGACAGTTCTTTGTCGGTAGCTTCTCGACCCAGTCCACCCTCCATAACACCGGAGATGTCGCCCACTGTCTCCACAGCGGTGACGATGAACATAATCAGAACCGGCAGGATGGCACGCAGGTCAAATACCGGTTTGATCGGCATCAGTCTGGGGATTTCAAACCAGGGAGCGCTTGCCACCTTGTCCCAGTTTAAAACCCATGCCTTGGTGTATTCCACGCCTTCGGCAGTGACGCCGGTGGTGGGCAGGAAAAATCCCATCAGAAAAGCAGCCAGATAGCCGCAGATGATGCCCAGCAGGATGGCAGAGGAGCTGGTAAAGCCCTTGGTGCAGTGCTTAAAGAACAGAATCATCACCAGAACAAAGATTGCCAGCAGCAGATTTTCCATCGAGCCGAAATCGGAAGCGGTGTTGCCTCCGCCAAAGGAATTGATACCGACGGAAATCAGGCTCAGACCGATGGACATGACCACTGTGCCGGTGACCACCGGAGGGAAGAAGCGGCGCAGCGGCTTCAGAAAGAATCCCAGGATTCCTTCAAAGATGCCACCGATGATGGAAGCACCCATAATAGCGCCGTAAGCAATCACACCGCCGCCCATTGTTGCGGTAACCGAGTGGAACACACCGATAAAGCCGGAGGAGGTACCCATTACAATCGGAACCTTTCCGCCGATGGGACCGATAGAGAACAGCTGAATCAAGGTGACAATGCCGGCAACCAGCATGGCGTTCTGCAAAAGGTGCAGTTGCAGGTCGGCAAATTCGCCGCCGGCAATGCCGCAGGCGCCGGTGATAATCAACAGGGGAGTCAAGTTCCCGACAAACATGGCAAGTACATGTTGCAAGCCAAGGGGAATTGCCTGTTTCAAAGGCATTTTACCGTCGAGCTGAAAAGCAGCTTCGGACAGTTGGTACGTTTTCTTCATAGGAAGACCTCTCTTTCCTTTTTTTCCGCAGATAAGTATATCATTCTGCCGCAAAGAAGTAAATTGTCAAATATGCAAGAAAATGTTTTTTGTCAAGGGAAAAAAGAAGAAATAATTGCGAATTTTTTTCGAACGAAAGAAAAAAACGCCTGATTTTTAAAGAATTTGCCGCAGTCGATGCTGTAAAAAAGAATGCAGTAAAGATTAAGGAAAAAGGTATATCAATTCAGATGCGGATTCGGAAAAATAAAGGGAAAAAGGTTTTTCTACACAGCCCTTGTGAAAAAGAAGAGCCATTCGGCGGGTGATGTCCCGGGAAAAGAGAGCGATTGAACAGAAAACCTTGATTTTACAAAATATACTTGACATTGACGTTGCGTCATAGTATATACTTTCAGCAAGGTCAGGGAAAAACGCCGGATATTTTCTCATCCTTGGTAAGGATGAGGTCAGAATACACCCGATAGGAGGGAGGAAATGTCGAAGCAAAACGGAATCTCCATCAAGCAGGCGGCACAGTGGAGCGGAGTCACCGTTCGTACACTCCACTATTACGACCAAATCGGCTTGCTTAAACCGCAGGTGGTCGGAGAAAATGGGTATCGTTATTACTCACAGGAAAATTTGCAAACCTTGCAGCAGATTTTGTTTTTCCGGGAGTTGCAATTTCCGTTAAAAGAAATTATCAAAATCATCCATCAGCCGGATTTTGACAGAAAAAAGGCGATGCAGGAGCATAGAAAGCTGCTGATTTTACAAAAGGAACGGTTAGAGCGTTTGATTCAGTTGACAGAAGAAGCTTGGAAAGGGGAAATGGAAATGAATTTTCAGCCATTTGATGAAAGAAAACTGGAAGAATATAAAAAGGAAGCAAAGGAGCGCTGGGGAAAAACCAAAGCCTGGCAGCAAAGTCAGGAGAAGGAACAGAAGCGTGGAGAGGAGGAAGGGAAAGAGATGCAGCAGCGGATGGAAGAAATCTTTGAGCGGGCAGCACAGCTGAGAAAAACAGACCCGGCTGCTCTGCCGGCACAGCAGCTGGTGGAGGCGTGGAAAGCACATATCACCCAATATCATTACGAGTGTACCAACGAGATTTTAGCGGGTTTAGCGCAGATGTATCGGTATGATGAGCGTTTTATGGCAAACCTTGACCGCTATGGCAAGGGAACAGCCTGCTTTTTGGCAGAGGCAATCGACTGTTATTGGAAGGAAAAATCCGGTTGTTGACTGTGTAGAATGTAGTAAAATAACAGCATAAATGCAGGGATTTTTGACAGCTGGTCCAAGGTTGTCCATATGATAATTTTTTAACAAAAAAGTTCTTGATAATTTTTCATAATCCTTTTATAATAGAAGCGTAAAGTCCAAAAGTTTTTAGAGCAACATTGGAAAGGGGTTATCGATATGAACTATTCTCACGAGGTAGAGAGGATGTGCCCGATCGCAAAGGGTCCTCATCATGGTCCGGCTCCAATCCCGGAAGAAGGCAGATGGGTCAAGGCATATCAGATCTCTGATATTTCCGGTCTTTCTCACGGCATTGGTTGGTGTGCTCCACAGCAGGGCTGCTGCAAACTGACCTTGAATGTAAAGGACGGCATCATCCAGGAGGCACTGGTGGAAACACTGGGCTGCTCGGGTATGACCCACTCCGCAGCGATGGCTGGCGAAATCCTGCCGGGTAAAACCCTGCTGGAAGCGCTGAACACCGACCTGGTCTGCGATGCAATCAACGTAGCAATGCGTGAAATTTTCAAACAGCTGGCATACGGAAGAACACAGACTGCTTTCTCGGAGGATGGTCTGCCAATCGGCGCCAGCCTGGAGGACCTTGGCAAAGGTCTGCGCTCCCAGGTGGGAACCATCTTCTCCACCGGTGCCAAAGGCGTTCGCTATCTGGAGCTGGCAGAAGGATACATCCTTTCGGTTGCTCTGGATGAGAACAACGAAGCAATCGGATATAAATTTGTCCGCGTAGGAAAAATGCTTGAATCGATTCGCCACGGTATGGACCCGAAAGAGGCGTATGAACAGAATATCGGTACATACGGTCGCTATGAAAATGCTGCCAAATATATCGATCCACGCGAAGAATAAGGAACAGGAGGGAAACTATCATGGCGAAATTTGAAGGACAGGAAAGAAGAATGCCTAAAATTGAGGCAGCTCTGAAGGAATATGGAATGACCTCTCTGGAAGAAGCCAGAGACCTGTGTCTCTCCAAAGGAATCGACGTGGAGTCCATCGTCAAAGGCGTACAGCCAATCGCTTTTGAAAACGCAGTATGGGCATACACCCTGGGCGCTGCTATCGCTCTGAAAAAGGGTATCACCAAGGCAGCAGAGGCAGCAGAGGCAATCGGTATCGGACTCCAGGCATTCTGCGTACCGGGCTCGGTTGCAGAAAACCGCAAGGTAGGTCTGGGACATGGTAACCTGGGTGCTATGCTGCTGCGGGAAGAAACCAACTGCTTCTGCTTCCTGGCAGGTCACGAGTCCTTTGCAGCTGCTGAAGGTGCAATCGGTATCGCAAGAACCGCCAACAAAGCAAGAAAATCCCCGCTGCGCGTCATCCTCAATGGTTTGGGCAAGGATGCAGCTTACATCATCTCCCGAATCAACGGCTTTACCTATGTGGAAACCAAATATGACTACTTTACCGGCGAGCTGACCGTAGTTCGCGAGGTTGCTTTCTCCGATGGAGATAAGGCAAAGGTTAGATGCTTCGGCTGCGACGACGTACAGGAAGGCGTAGCGGTTATGCAGATGGAAAAGGTAGACGTTTCCATCACCGGCAACTCCACCAACCCGACCCGCTTCCAGCATCCGGTAGCAGGTACCTATAAGAAATGGTGTGTGGAAAACGGCGTGAAGTACTTCTCGGTTGCTTCCGGCGGCGGTACCGGCAGAACCCTGCACCCAGACAACATGGCAGCAGGTCCTGCTTCCTACGGTATGACCGATACCATGGGCAGAATGCACTCGGATGCACAGTTCGCAGGTTCTTCCTCCGTTCCGGCTCACGTTGAGATGATGGGTCTGATCGGTATGGGCAACAACCCGATGGTCGGTGCTACCGTTGCCTGCGCTGTTGCAGTAGAAGAAGCAAATAAATAGTACCTTTTCACAGGTGAGCAAAGGGTGGACCGCAAGGTCCGCCCTTTTTGTACTAGATTTAAACCAATATAACAGAGGATTGTGGAAAACAAGGCATAATGCTGATTTTACAGGATGCTCTTTGTGCGTTCTTTCGGATTCTCGGAGAAGGCAAAATGTTGTATAATAGAAAGAAGTTCCCTGTAAGGTGCGATACTCGATCGTAATCTGCCGCAGAGAAGGGGAATTTGAGAATAGCAAGGAATAAAAAATGGAGGAATCACCCATGATAGAAGACCCAAGAAAACAGCAGATGAAGGCACTCAAGGGAGAGATGGTGCGCAATATCATCATTTCTTTGTTGATTGCCGTCGTTATCTTCGTCGGCTTGAGCGGACTGCCGCTGTCGGGCGCTCCGAAGGTAAAGCAGATTGCTTCTGCGCAGGCGACCTTTGACGGCAAGACGGTGGAGGTTTCGCAGCAAGATATGCAGATTGCTGCCGACCTGGCGGGCGGTCTGCGCAGATGGTTTGGTAAAACCGAGCAGACGATGCCGCGCGCCTATATCACCTATCAGCTGACCAACGGGACACAGGTGATTATCGGTGCCAACGAAAACACCATTTATGAAAACGGAAGCTATTATCCCAACAAAGGGGAAAAGGGAAAACTTTTTGAACAGGTGGTAGAAGGGCTGTTCTTCGGTGGAGAAATCCCCGTACAGCCACAAGGAAAATAAAGAGTAAGGGATGAAATTGGGATGAAGACATTGATTTTTAACGGCTCTGCAAGAAAAAACGGAGAAACGCAGAGCATGATCGATGCACTGACAGCACAGCTGGAGGGTGAATACAAGATTGTAAATGCTCATAGCTGCAACGTGCGCGCCTGCATCGACTGCCGTTACTGCTGGGAGCACCCGGAATGCAGCATTCGGGACGGCTGGCAGGAAATTGACAGCTACCTCAGAGAGTGCGACAATGTGGTCATTGCTTCGCCGGTCTATTTTTGCGAAATCACCGGTCCGGTGCTTAGTGTACTCAGCAGGATTCAGGTCTATTGGGCAGCCAAGACCTTCCGCCATGAAAAACTGCTGGAAAAACCAAAGCGCGGTGGGATGATTCTGCTGGGCGGAGGACAGGGCACGGCGACCGCACCGATGAACACCTCTGCGGTGCTGCTGCGCCAGATGAATGCCAAAGAGATTTTTGACCCGGTCTGCTGTTTTGCCACCGACCACCATCATGCGCTGGAGGACGAAGAAACCATGGCAGATTTGAAAAAATTTGCGCAATTTTTAAATAGAAAGTAAAAAGCAGCGCAAAAAGTTTCCTTCTTTCCGACTGAAAAAGAAGAAAAAAGGAAGAAAAAGAAAAGAAAAGGCAAAATCCCCAAATTACAAAGTATACAAGAAATACGATATTTTATTCTTTTGAAAGCGAAGCAAAAATGGAGAAATTCCGCAATTTGCTTCGCTTTGCTTTTGTAGTAAAATCAAATTGAGTAAAATGTATTTATGCAAAGGACAAATGTTTCCCTAAAGTGGAAGAATATTCTAATCAAGCAAGACGGTAGTTGTGCAACTTGCTGGGATTGAGAAAAGAACAGCAAAGTGTATTTTGGATGAAAGGAAAAAACATATACAAAATGCACAATAAATAAGAGCGTTTGTACTGAAAAGATAAAAAACTTTGTGATTCCGGTGGATATTTTAAAATAGATATGAACAAATATGATAAAAATGAATCAGATTATTACAAATCTATGGACAAATACGTCAAATTACGCTATAATGAAATCACCGACAAACAAATTGTTGAGGAGGAAAATGTATGGAAGCTTTTTTGGATCAATTGAATGAAGTGGTATTAACACTTACGGACTTCCTGTCCGGTAAACTGTTGGTAGTACTTCTGGTAGGTACTGGTTTGTGGTTCACCATCCGTCTGGGCGGTGTACAGTTTACTCAGTTCGGTCGTGCTTTTAAATCCGTTTTCGGCAACATCAATCTCAACGGCGGAAAAGCAGGCAAAGACGGTATGACCTCTTTCCAGTCGCTGGCAACTGCGATTGCTGCTCAGGTAGGTACAGGTAACCTTGCCGGTGCTGCAACCGCAATGGTAATGGGTGGTCCTGGTGCTATCTTCTGGATGTGGGTATCCGCAATCTTCGGCATGGCTACCATCTTCGTAGAGGCATCCCTGGCACAGAAATTTAAAACAACCGACGAAACCGGCGAAGTAACCGGCGGACCTGTATACTACATCCGCGCAGCTTACAAAGGCACTCTGGGTAAAGTTTTGGCAGGTGCATTTGCAATCTTTATTATCCTGGCTCTGGGCTTCTTCGGCAACATGGTACAGTCCAACTCGATTGGTGACGCTTTCAAGGGCGCATTCGGTATCAACCCTCTGTTCGTTGGTATCGCAGTAGCTATCCTGGCAGCATTCATCTTCCTGGGCGGCATTGGACGTATCGCATCTGTAACTGAGAAGCTGGTTCCAATCATGGCAGCTTTCTACATCATCGGTGCCCTTGTTCTGATCATCATGAACATCGGTCAGTTGCCAAATGTATTCAGAATGATTTTTGTCGGTGCATTTAATCCAGAAGCTGCTATCGGTGGTTTTGCCGGTGTAGCAGTATCTCAGGCTATCAAATACGGTGTTGCTCGTGGTCTGTTCTCCAACGAGGCTGGTATGGGTTCTACCCCACATGCACACGCAGTAGCAAGAGTAAAACATCCTTGTGACCAAGGTCTGGTAGCTATGATGGGCGTATTCATCGACACTCTCATCATCCTGAACCTGACTGCTTTCGCAGTAATGATTACCGGCAACCTGACCACATACAACCAGGACCTGACCGGTGCTGCTTTGACTCAGGCTGCATTCACCACCGGCTTTGGTAAATTTGGTTCTATCTTCATCGCAATCTGTATGTTCTTCTTCGCATTCTCTACTATCATCGGCTGGTACTTCTTTGGTGAGAAGAACGTAAAATACCTGTTCAGCAAACACACAAACCTGGCAACCAAGATTTATGCAGCTCTGGTAGTTGTATTCATCATTGTTGGTTCTACCCTGAAGGTAAACCTGGTTTGGAACCTCTCCGACCTGTTCAACAACCTGATGGTAATCCCGAACGTACTGGGTCTGTGGGCACTGTCCGGCACAGCAAAAGAGCTGTATGAAGACTGGAAGAAACAGACTCCTGCAAAAGTTAAATAAGAGATTACGTATACATCACGATACATGTCTATCTAGGGGAAAAGCGTCCGAAAGGGCGCTTTTTTCCTTGGGGTAAAAAGGCGTCCATGAACCACTTGACGGATGGTTTGCCATATATTATAATAAAGCCGAAAACTGAATGGTCGAAATACAGGTGCAGATGCATAAAAGGAACCGGGTGAAAATCCCGGACAAGACCGTTGCCGTGTTTAGCTCAAAGCAATGTGCAGAGAAAAGCTTTCTCAGCCACTGGAAAATTCCGGGAAGGCGCACATGCCGCTGATTTCAGCAGCTATCAGTCGGAATACTTGCCTGTGTTTTACTCGTTTCCAAACGGGTGTTGTCTGTTTTCTACGGAACTCTGGAAAACAGATGAAGAAACTGTGGAGAGCAGCATGGTTCAAAGATATTTTGAAGGATGCTTTGCTTTGCTGTTTTGTCAACACAAGACATCGTTTGGAAAATTCCGAACGGTGTCTTTTTTATGTCAATCTCCGGTCGGAAAAGGAGTGACCATGATCCATCAGAAAGAAAAGAGGAAGCGTTATGGAACAAAAAACAAAAATATGGCTCAGTGATTTTTTGATTTTAAACTTTGGTACCCTGCTGACAGCGATTGGAAGCTACTTTTTTAAATTTCCAAATAACTTTTCTACCGGTGGCGTCACCGGTATCTCGGTCGTGCTTGCCCACTACTACCCGCAGTTGAGCAACGGTACCATTGTATCAGTCATCAATATCGCCCTGATGGTGGTCGGTCTGCTGCTGCTGGGCAAGGAGTTCGGATTTAAAACCTTTTATGTCACCATTGCTTTTTCGGCAATGCTCAAGATATTTGAAGTTCTCTTTCCGCTGACGAAGCCTTTGACCGACCAGCCGTTTATGGAGCTGCTGCTGGGCGTTTTCCTGCCGGCGTGGGGTTCGGCGTTGCTGTTTAACATCGGTTCCTCCACCGGTGGTACCGACATCATTGCGATGGTCGTCAAAAAATACTTTAAATGTCACATCGGAAAGGCGCTGTTGGTGGTAGACTTTTTTATCACGGTAATGACCTTTGTTGCCTTCGGTCCGACCACAGGGTTATTCTCGATGGTAGGTCTGGTGATTCGGTCCTTTGCGGTTGACTTTTTCCTGGAGGACATGAACACCTACAAGTCCTTTACCATCATTACCGACAAACCGGAGCAGATTTACAACTTTATTACCATCACCCTCCATCGCGGAGCGACCGTCTACCATGCGGAAGGCTTGTATGAACACACCGACAAGACGGTTATCCTGACGGCGCAGAATAAGAAACAGGGAATTCGTTTGCAGGAAGCCATCAAGCAGGCGGACCCGCACGCCTTTGTGTTGATTACCAACACCAGCGAAGTCATTGGAAAAGGATTCCGCGGCGGTAACTAAAAAAACAAGAGCAAAACAAACGCCTGCTTTGGAAAAAAGCAGGCGTTTTTGTTCAAATTTTCGTTGACGGGAAATAGATAGATTGATACAATGGTAAAAAGGAATTTAAAACGGTGCAGTTTGTACCGAACAGGGGGAAAATCGGATGGAAATATTAAAGCAACGAATTTTGAAGGACGGTAAGGTCAAGGAAGGAAATGTGCTGAAGGTGGACAGCTTTTTGAATCACCAGATGGACATCCGCCTGCTGGATGAAATCGGCAGGGAGTTTCGCCGTCGCTTTGCAGGGGAAGAAATCAACAAGATTTTGACCATCGAAGCGTCGGGCATTGGAATTGCTGTGGCAGCCGCACCGCACTTTGACTATGCTCCGGTCGTCTTTGCTAAAAAAAGCAAGTCGAAGAATCTGGATGGGGAGCTGTACACCTCGCAGGTCACCTCCTTCACCAGAGGAACCACCTTTGATGTGCAGGTTTCCAAAAAATATCTCAACCCGGGTGACCGCGTGCTGATTATTGATGACTTTCTGGCTAAAGGACAGGCGTTGCTGGGTCTGCTGGACATTGTGGAGCAGTCGGGCGCAACCGCAGTCGGCTGCGGCATTGTCATCGAAAAAGGCTTCCAGGAGGGCGGACAGATGCTGCGGGAGGAGGGCATCCGTCTGGAGTCGCTGGCAATTATCGACCGGTTTGAGGATGGCAGACCGATTTTTCGTGACTAAATAACAGAAAGGGGACTTTGGAATGCGGATGTACGATTTGATCGAGAAGAAAAAGCGGGGACACGCCTTGGACAAGGCTGAAATCTGCTGGATGATCCAGTCTTATACCGCAGGGCAGATCCCTGATTATCAGATGGCAGCCTTTTTGATGGCAGTTTGCTTTCAGGGGATGGATTTGCAGGAAACTACCGAGATGACGCTGGCAATGGCACATTCGGGACAGATGGCAGATTTAAGCGACATTGCCGGTGTGAAGGTGGACAAGCACTCCACAGGCGGTGTGGGCGACAAGACCACCCTGATTGCAGCTCCGATGGCTGCTGCCTGCGGGATTCCGATTGCCAAGATGTCCGGCAGAGGGCTGGGCTTCACCGGCGGCACGGTGGATAAGTTGGAATCCATCCCGGGTTACCGCACAGTGCTGCCGCGGGAGGAATTTTTCGAAATTGTCAACGAGGTCGGAATCTCCCTCATCGGGCAGAGCGGGGAGATGGCGGTAGCGGACAAAAAAATCTACGCCCTGCGGGATGTGACAGCGACGGTGGACAGCCTGCCGCTGATTGCTTCGAGCATCATGAGTAAGAAGATTGCTGCCGGAGCGGACGCAATTCTGCTGGATGTCAAGACCGGCAGCGGCGCTTTTATGAAAACAAGGGAGCAGTCGGCTGCTCTGGCAAGGACGATGGTCGGCATCGGCAATCGGGCAGGCAGAAGGACCGCAGCGCTGATCACCGATATGGACACGCCGTTGGGGGATACGGCAGGCAACGCCATCGAGGTCCAGGAGGCAATCTGGACGCTGCGTGGAAAGGGTCCTGCCGATTTGACCGAGCTGTGTATCCACCTGGCAGGCAATATGCTCTGGCTGGCAGGTCAAGGAGAGCTGGAGGACTGCCTGCGCAGGGCAGCAGCATCCTTGCAGGACGGCAGCGCCTACCGGTGCTTCTACCGGATGGTGCAGCGGCAGGGTGGCGATGTCAGCTATCTCGAGCAGCCGGAAAAATTCCAGCTGGCTCCGGTTTATCCGATACAGGCGTCGCAAGATGGCTATATTGCCTCGATGCAGACCGATGAGATTGGCAACGTGGTCGCCTTGCTGGGAGCCGGCAGAGAAAGAAAAGAGGATGCGGTCGATGCCGGAGCGGGTATCCGCTTTACAGCAAAGACCGGTGCGAAGGTCTGCAAAGGACAGACGATTGCTCTGCTGTACACCCATCGTCCCGAGCGGGTGCAGGAGGCAACCGAGCGGTATATAAATGCGCTGCATTTTTCGCAGTCGGCGCCGTCACCGTCCGCTTTGATACAAGAGCGCATTACCGAAGTATAAAAAAGGACTCCCCTTGGGAGTCCTTTTTCTTTTGCTATTTTACCTTGCGGATGATACCGATTGGAGTTTGTTCCAGCGACTGACCCAGCGGGTTGTCCTTGAGGATTTTGACCAGCAGGTCGCGGTCCATGGATGGGTCGGAGGTGCCCAGAATCTGACCCTCCAGGTCGTTGATGTCGGTGATGGCTACCTTGATGCCGCCCAGACACTGGGACATCTTCTGTGCAGTTTCGTCCGGCTGCGCAGGACCCAGAACGACATATTCATTGTACGGCGGCAGGGTGTAGTCGCAAGGACCGTCGATGGAGCGTGCTTTGTATCCGGCAATGGTGTAGAACCAGCCGCGTTTGTGGAACAGCTTGCCCACCGCAGAAACAGCAGCAGCAAACAGAATCCTTGGAGTACCACATTCCTGCAGCGCCATCTCCATCGTTTCCGGGATGCCCAGACCGATGCCGTATGGAGTTTTGAGGACAAATTTGCACAGGAATTTTGCCAGCGGGCGCGGATGGATGTCCTTCATCGGGATGGCGCGGCGCTGGGTGCAGGCAACTGCCTTTTCGGTCATAAAGACGATGTCGTCCGGCTGGGCGTATGGCTTGGCATACTTTTCGATGACCTGACATACATCATCCTTATCGGTGATGACATGGGTGCGGATTGCAAGACGCTGGTATGAAACGCCATCCACCTGGATGACCTCATTCTTTCCTTCGTTTACGATATAGCTTTCTTCGCTCATTTTTCACAGTCCTTTCAAAAACGGATGCACGGTTTAGGCGCATCCTTTTCCAGACAGACCTCGGTCGCCTGTAAACATATCCTTATTTTACCCCAAAAAAAAGATAAACTCAATATCGGGGGTGAAATTTATCAACAGTTTGTCAAAGGCGGCAATTTGTGTACGACAGGCGGTGGATTTGTGTATCAATCTGCCAACGACCCGGCTGAATTGGAAAATAAAAATTGCGACGAATGAAAAAAGTCTCTTTTCATCCACAGGGATGTGTTATATAATTAAAAAAGCGAAAAGGAAGCTCCGGGAGGAAAAGCAAGATGGTGTTTTCAAATCTGTTTTTTATTTATCTGTTTTTGCCGTTGAATCTGATTTTATATTTTATATCGTCCAACAAAACCTGGCGCAATGGGGTGCTGTTGGCTTTTTCCCTCTTTTTTTATGCGTGGGGAGAGCCGGTGTGGGTGTTTATGCTGATGCTCACCGCCTTTCTGGATTACACCTGGGCAAGGTGTATCGAATATTTTCGCCTGAGCGGGCAGAGTCGCCGGATGAAGCTGGCGCTGGCAGCCTCGCTGCTGTTTGATTTAGGGATGCTGGGCGTTTTTAAGTACAGCGGGTTTTTTGTGGAGAATTTGAATCTTCTGACCGGTCTTTCTCTGCCGGTTCCGCAGATTTCTCTGCCCATCGGTATCTCCTTTTATACCTTTCAAACCATCAGCTATGTGCTGGATGTCTACCGCGGGCAGGTGCCGGCGCAGAAAAGCTACTGCAAATATTTGATGTACCTGTCGAGCTACCATCAGCTGGTGGCAGGACCGATTGTGCGGTACAGCGATGTGGCAGCACAGATTGAGGAGCGCCACACCACTGTGCAGGACATGAGCGAGGGCATCACTCGCTTTTGCATCGGCTTGACCAAAAAGGTGGTGGTTGCCAATGTGGCAGGCAAACTGGTGGAGCAGTATCTGAATGCGCCTTTGCAGGAGCTTTCGGTAGCGGGCGCGTGGTTTGGGGTGCTGCTCTATTCCATCCAGCTCTATTATGATTTTTCTGCCTATTCGGATATGGCAATCGGGCTAGGCAGGATGTTTGGATTTCATTATCATACCAACTTCAACTACCCTTATCTTGCCAAATCGGTCACCGATTTTTGGCGCAGGTGGCATATTTCACTGGGCAGCTTCTTTCGGGACTATGTTTACATCCCGCTGGGCGGCAACCGCAGGCACCAGCTGCTGAATATCAGCGTGGTGTGGCTGCTGACCGGACTGTGGCATGGCGCCAGTTGGAACTTTGTGCTGTGGGGAGCTTTTTATGGAATCCTGCTGATGGTGGAAAAGCTGGGACTGCTGCGCTGGCTGCAAAGGATACCGGCGGTGTTTTCCCATCTGTATCTGCTGTTTATCACCTTGATTGGCTGGACCCTCTTTTACACCACCGACCTGAGCCGTCTGGCAGGCTATTTTCAGGTGATGTTCGGCGGGTCGGGTAATCCGCTGACCGACCCGCAGCTTTCCATCACCTTTGCAAACCATCTCTTCTGGCTGCTGGCAGCGCTGCTGTTCTGTTTGCCGCTGACCCAGTGGTGCAAGAACCGGCTGGAAAGCTGGGTGGCACAGGACGGCAGAGGACAGGGCAGACAGGCGCTTGTCTCCATCGGGACCGCGATGATGAATGTAGCGCTGCTGCTGGTGTGTACAGCGCTTTTGGTGGGGGACAGCTACAATCCGTTTTTGTATTTCCGTTTTTGATGATGGTGACCATCGGTCAAAGTGTGGCTTTACCGGTGGCAATAAGGAGGAACTATGAAACAATCGAACCGCTCTCAGCAGCTGCACCTGATCAACGTCAGTGTGGTGATTATGCTGCTGGTTCTGGTGGGCGTTCTGGCAGTTGTTCTGCCCAATCCAACCGTTTCTGAGGTGGAAAAAAGAGAGCTTGCAGAAAAGCCGCAGTGGACTTTGCGCAGCTGGTTCTCCGGCGAGTATGCCGAGCAGTACGACGCCTACTATGCCGATACCTTTCCGCAGAGGGAGCAGCTGGTGTCGCTGGCATCGAAGCTGGAAGAGATGCAGGGTGTTCACCCGGACGATGTGCGCATCCATCCGGCGGGCGGAGGTGTCCAGCAGCAGAGCCAGCAGCCTCAACCGGAAGCCGAGCAGGAACAGCAACAGCAACAACAGCAAGAGCTGTCAGGAGAAGGACAGCCACCGGCAATCGATTATGATGCGTATAAGGACCCGAATGCACCGGGAAACGGCTTGAGTGAGCAGGGAACCGCAGGCGAGCAGGTGGGCAGCCTGTTTTTGTACCGCAATATGGGGATGCAGATTTTCGGTTCCAGTCAAACGCTGTCGGCGGAGTATGCGCGGGTCATCAGCTCCTATGCCCAACAGCTGGACGGGGTACAGGTGTACAATCTGATTGCACCGACCTCCATCGAATTTTATCTGCCGGAAAAATATCAGGGCATTGCAAGCAGCGAGCGGGAAAATATCGACTTTGTGGCACAGCAGATGAGCGACAAGGTCATATCGGTGGATGCATACAGCCAGATTGAAAAGAATCGGGAGGATTACCTGTATTTCCGCACCGACCACCACTGGACGGCGCGCGGCGCTTATGAGGCATACATCGCCTTCTGCAAATCGGCAGGGTTGACCCCGGTTTCGCTCGAGGAGATGGAGCATCAGCAGATTGACGGATTTTTGGGTACCTTTTACAGTCAGACCCACGACAGTCAGCTGGCACAGACACCGGATTTTGTGGAATACTTTGTTCCGCCGGTTCAAACGACCACCACCCGCTATCAAACGGGTGCGCCGTTTACGCCGATTGACAGCAGCATCTTTGCTTCCTATGCAACCGGCGGACAGAACACATACAGCGTTTTTCTGCACGGGGATTTTCCGTTGACCCACATCCAGACGGACAACCGTACCGGCAGAAAGATCCTTCTGGTCAAAGAATCTTACGGGAATGCCTTTGCTCCCTTTTTAGCTTGTAATTTCGATGAGATCTATATTGTGGACCAGCGATATTTTGAACTGGGTCTGGTCGATTTTGTCAAGAAAAATGGCATCACCGACCTGCTGTTTTTAAACAACATCTTTGCGGTCAATACCGATGTGCGCATCCGGGAACTCAGCCGCATCCAAAACCAGAGGTACCAGCCGATTTCTCAACAGCCGGTGCAGCAGCCGACCCAGCAGACGCAGGAAATCGAGAAAGAAGCGGAAGAGCAGAGAGAGGAAATGAGCAATCAATCGAAAGAACAGGCAGAGAAGCAGGAGAACGAAACACCGTCAAAGCCGTCCAAAACAGGTGAGGTACCCAGAAGACTGGGTCGCAGAGAGTAAGCAGAGAAGAAAAGAGGAGGGATAGGATGCACAGGATGATCAAACGGCTGGGAGCAGTAGCAGCAGTTATTCTGCTCCTTTCTGGATGTACACAACAGGCGGTGCAGAAGGAGCAGGAGGAACAGCCGCGGACGATGTCGATGGTGATTGCCTCCGATGCACCGACGAGCATCCAACTGGCAGCGCAGGAATTTGCCAACCGTCTGGCATACTATTCAGATGGGGAACTGGAGGTTTTATTGAGTGCCAGCGACCAGCTGGATGCTGTGCTGACAGCGGACGACACCCAGTTTGCTTTTGTGGAAAACGAGCGGTTGAGCAAAACCATCGAGCCACTGGAAACCTTTACCCTGCCCTTCTTTTTTCAGGATGCCGATTATCTGTTCAGCGGGCTGAATTCCGAGCGCACCCGCAGGCAGCTCAATCGTCTGTTGGAAGAGGAGTATCCGATGGAAATTAAACTGTCAGTGGTGTACGGCTACGAGGATTTGGCAGCGGATGCAACGGTTGATTTGACCGATTTTCGCAAACGCTATCCATTGGCGGTTACCCGCTCCTTCTTCTCACAGGAGCAGCAGCAGGAGATTAGCGCGCTGGAAATCGAAGGGGAAGAGCCGTTCCAGATGCTGCTGGATAAAGAGGTGGAAATTGCGCCGGTGGAGCTGAGCGAGCTTGTGCAGGCGGTGCAGAACCGGGATGACACACTGGTGCTGCTGGAAAGCAGCCATCGGCTCAAACCGGCATATCTGATGATGCAAAAGGGACTGTACGAGCAGCTGACGCCCAAGCAGCAGGCGGCGGTGGAGCAGGCGGTGGTGATGGCGTGCGGGTATTGCCGCACCGTTGCCGACCAAAACCGTCAGGAGGACCTGGAGCAGCTGCGGCAGCTGGGTGTGCGGATGGAGTCAGTCAACCGGGAAAAGTATCTTGCGCTACTGGCAGACATCTACCAGTATGATGCGGGCAATATGCTCTATCGACCGGATGCCGAGCTGGACCAGATGGTGCGCAGCGATGCGGTCAAATACAGTGTTTCTTAAAAGGGAAGGGGGCTACGGCTCTCCTTCTTTTTGAATTTGCCGATATTTTTGATAAAAGAAGATGCCAACCAGCACCAGACAGGGCATCAGCAGCCCGCCTGCGATGCCGAACAGGCGCAAGCCGGCATAGATGCTCAGCAAGGTTACCAGCGGCGGCAGACCGATGCTTTTTCCCACCAACTTTGGCTCCAACAGGCTGCGGAGCAGGTTGATGGCAAGATACAACAGCAGCAGCCCAAATCCCAGCAGGCGGTTGCCCTGAAAAAGCGAGATAACCGCCCAGGGAATCAGGATAAAACCGATGCCGATGACCGGCAGCAGGTCCAGCAGGGAGGTCAGCAGAGCGACCGGGAAAAAGTTGGGAACCTCCAGCAGCCATAGACCGCAGGAAAGCGCAGAGAAGGTCACTGCCATTAAAATCAGGTAGGCTTTTGCCATGCAAAATAGGGTGGAAAAGAGAAAGTGCTTCATCTCACAGGCAAGCGAACGCAGCGAGGGCGGAAGCAGGCGGAGCAGAAACTGGGTCACACGCGGGTAGTCCAGCGAGATAAAACTGGAGCAGAGGATGGTGACCACCACGCCAAAGAAAAAATGAGGCGTACAGGCAGCAAAAGAGGTACAGCACTTCAGCAGGGAAGAGGACAGGGAAGCGGACAGTTGGGCAGCGGCTGCGGAAAAGCTTTGCCGCCACAGGGCGACGGTCTGGGCAAGGTCGGGAGAAAAGTGGGACAAAAAACGGCTGAGCCATTCGAAGAAATCAGCAGTAGCAGGCAGAAAAACCGTCCGATAAAGCTGTGGCGCGCGTGCGGTCAGGGAGGAAAGCCAGCTCCACAGCAGCAGGAGCGCCAGCCAGAGCAGCAGACCCAAAAGCAGGTAGAACAGGGTCATCACAAAGGCAGCAGCGCGGCGCCGACGCAGATGTAGCTTTTGGGAAAAGAGCAGCGACACCGGACGCAGCAGAGCAGCGATTGCCAGCCCAAGCCAAAAGGGAAGGGTGGCAGGTAGGAAAAAATGCAGGACCAGCCAGCCAAGGAAAAGCAAGCTGCCGACTGCCAGAGCAATCGCAATCAATTTATCTGCCGCTTTCATTCCATTTCCTCCTTCACCGTTTCAATATCTTGTGTCCATTAGTGTGCCCGAAGAGCCTGAAGGGATGAAAGAGAAATATTTCCCGGGAAAAACTTCCTGAATTGGGGAAAAAGCGAAAATTTCCCGGGGAATTATTTTCCGGGAAATGATTTTTGAAAGCAGCGAAGAATATGGCAAATCAAAAAATCTGAGTTGACAAACAAAACAAAACGTGGTAGATTAAAGTATACCCAAAAGTCAATACCACATAAATCGATGAGAAGGAAGTAAAACGACCAGCGCACTCACAGAGAGCCGGCGGCAGCTGAAAGACCGGCAGAAAGCGGGATCGACAAGGTAGCCTTTGAGAGTATGCCGAACAGCGGGAGGACCGCTCAGTAGACCATAACGGCTGAACCCCGTTACCGGTTCGGGGTGTTTTTTTAAGCACCTGCCGAGTGGGCAGAATCCTCTGCCAAAAAAGGTGGTACCGCAGGAAATGATCTCCTGTCCTTTGTATAACAGCAAAGGACAGGAGTTTTTTTATTTCCCCAAATATTTATTTTTCGATACGCAAATACACAAGGAGGAAACACCATGAAAGAACTTTCCAAGGTTTACGACCCGAAACAGGTTGAGGACCGCACCTATCAGTTCTGGCTGGACGGCGGTTATTTTCACGCTGAACCAAACCTGGATAAAAAACCATACACCATCGTAATCCCGCCACCGAACATCACCGGTCAGCTGCACATGGGACACGCGCTGGATGAAACCTTGCAGGACATCCTCATCCGCTTCCGCAGGATGCAGGGCTATGAGACCCTCTGGCTGCCGGGTACCGACCACGCTTCCATTGCAACCGAGGCAAAGATTGTAAACGCAATGAAGGAAGAGGGTCTGACCAAGGAGGATTTGGGCAGAGAAGGCTTCCTGGAGCGCGCATGGGAATGGAAGCGCAAATACGGCGGAAGAATCATCGAGCAGCTCAAAAAACTCGGTTCCTCCTGCGACTGGGAGAGAGAACGCTTCACCCTCGATGAAGGATGCTCGCAGGCAGTCAAAGAGGTCTTTGTCAACCTTTACAACAAAGGCTTGATTTATCAGGGCGAGCGCATCATCAACTGGTGCCCGCACTGCATGACCTCCATCTCGGATGCAGAGGTTGAATATGAGGAGCAGGCAGGACATTTCTGGCATCTGCGCTACCCGCTCAGCGACGGCAGCGGAGAGGTCATCCTGGCAACCACCCGCCCGGAAACGATGCTGGGCGATACCGCTGTTGCTGTTAACCCGAAGGATGAACGTTACCAGAAGCTGATTGGCAAAACCGTCATCCTGCCGCTGGTCAACCGTGAGATTCCGATTGTCGGCGATGACTATGTCGATATGGAATTTGGTACCGGCGTTGTAAAAATCACTCCGGCACACGACCCGAACGACTATGAGGTTGGACGCCGCCACGACCTGCCAATCCTCAAGGTGATGAACGACGATGCCACCATGACCGCTGCCTGCGGCAAATATGCAGGCATGGAGCGCTATGAGGCAAGAAAAGCCATCGTGAAGGATTTGGAAGAGCAGGGTTATCTGCTGAAGGTGGAGGACCACACCCACAATGTAGGAACCTGCTACCGCTGCGGCACCACCGTTGAACCGATGGTTTCCAAACAGTGGTTCGTCAAGATGGAGCCGCTGGCAAAACCGGCAATCGACGTTGTCCGCAACGGACAGATCAAGCTCATCCCGGAGCGTATGGACAAGACCTACTATAACTGGATGGAAAACATCAAAGACTGGTGTATCTCCCGTCAGCTGTGGTGGGGTCATCGCATCCCGGCGTACTACTGCGAAAGCTGCGGAGAGGTCGTCGTTGCCAAGGAAACTCCGTCTGTTTGTCCGAAGTGCGGCAGCACCCACCTGCATCAGGATGAGGACACCCTGGACACCTGGTTCAGCTCGGCACTGTGGCCGTTCTCTACTCTGGGTTGGCCAAACAACACCGAGGAGCTCAAATACTTCTACCCGACCAGCACCCTGGTCACCGGCTATGACATCATCTTCTTCTGGGTAGCCAGAATGATTTTCTCCGGTTTGGAACACATGGGCGACATCCCGTTCAACACCGTTTTGTTCCACGGTCTGGTTCGCGATGCCCAGGGCAGAAAGATGAGCAAATCGCTCGGCAACGGTATCGACCCGCTGGAGATCATCGACCAGTATGGTGCAGATGCGCTGCGCTTCACCCTTGCCACCGGCAACACACCGGGCAACGATATGCGCTTCAGCGATGAAAAGGTCATCGCCAGCCGCAACTTTGCCAACAAGATTTGGAACGCTTCCCGCTTTGTTCTGATGAACCTCAAGGACGAGCAGATGGATTTGGCTCTGCCGCTCGACCAGCTTGCCATCGAGGACAAATGGGTGCTGACCAAGTACAACACCCTGGTCAAAGAGGTCACCGATAACCTTGAAAAGTTTGAGCTGGGCATTGCAGTCAGCAAGCTGTACGACTTTATCTGGGATGTTTTCTGCGACTGGTATGTTGAGCTGGCAAAATCCCGCCTGTGGGAAGACGGAGCCGAAGCAGAGGTTGCCAGAAAGGTTCTGGTTTATGTGATGGGCAACACCCTCAAGCTGCTGCATCCGTTCATGCCGTTCATCACCGAGGAAATCTGGCAGGCGCTGCCGCATGAAGGCGAAAGCATCATGGTTTCTCAGTGGCCGGTTTATGAGGAAAGCCTCAACTTTGCAGCCGAGCAGGCAGAGTTTGAAAAGGTGATGGATGCCATCAAGGCAGTCCGCGCCCGCCGCAGCGAGATGAATGTACCTCCGTCCAAAAAGGCTACCCTGTACATCGAAACCGCTTCGCAGGAAATCTTTAATCTTTCCACCCCGTTCCTGACCCGTCTGGCATGGGCAGATGAGATCATCCTGAGCACACCGGATGACCCGAACGGCTGCGTTCAGGTCATCACCGACAGCGCAAAGGTTTATATGCCGCTGTCGCAGCTGGTGGACCGCGACAAGGAGATTGCCCGCTTGACCAAGGAGAAACAGGCTTGTGAAAAGGATATTGCTTTCCTCTCCGGCAAGCTGAACAACCCTGGCTTTGTGGCAAAGGCTCCCGAGAAGGTCATCAACGACCAGAAAGCCAAGCTGGAAAAAGCACAGGAACTGCTGGCAAAGATTGAATCGAGCCTGGCAGCTTTCAACAACTAAACCGTGTAATTGTGGAAAAAAAGCGCCGGAACGCATCCGCGTTCCGGCGCTTTTGTGCTGTTTTAGAGACTAATTTTAAAGGAATATTCCTCTCCGTTGTACTCAAAGTCGCCCGAAAACCAGAGTCCACTGTTGTTAGAACGGACAGATCGGGTGAGCCGCAGGTCAGTTGCAAACTCACTGCCCTCAAAGGAGACGGGTTGCAGACCCTTGCCGTAGATTTGCGTGTTGCGCACGGTGATGTTTTCTGCCGTTTCGTAGGAGAGGGTGAGGCGGTGGATGCGCAAGCCATTGCCCTGCTTTGTATAGTCGTAGGTAAAGACTCCCTTGATGATGCCCTCCTCCGGTAGGATGTCCTCCAGAACATAGGAGTACTCAGAAGGGAGAACGTAGAAGGCTCCCTTGCAGATGGTGTCCTCCTCAAACTCATAGACACGAACGCGGTGGGCGGGGAGAGCATTGTAGCGGGTTTCCACAAAAATAGTGTCCGGTTTGTCCGGGTTGCCCGGTGTGTCGTCGAAAACAGTCTCAAAGGAGAGGGGGTTGGTGTCGTAGTCCACTTGCTCTGCTTTGGAACAGCCGCTCAAACAAAACAGCACAGCCAGCAGGAGAGCAACAGTACGGGTCCATTTTTTCAACATCATTTCACCTTGCCTTTCCGACAGATTTCAATGGTTTCTTTTCTCCACTTTATCATATTGCTTCATACAATTCAATAGATATAGAAAAAATCAATCGGGTAGGGTATAGATGTAGAAATTTGATTTTCTCTTCTTTCTGCCGCCGCTTTTTCTGGGACAGGAAAAGGGAATTTTGATTATGGAACCTATACAAACAGCTTGCACAAAGCACCGGTGCAGTTGTATAATAAAGATGCAAATGAAAAGCAGGAATTTGGATTTTTGCTTACAAGATAGAATCAGGAGGAAGATCATCATGCGCGCATACGAAAGACTATTGCACTATGTCAGCTTTGGCACCCAGTCCGACCACACATCCGAAACCGTTCCATCCACCGCAAGCCAGAAGGTGCTGGCTGCTGACCTGGTGGAGGAGATGAAGAAAATCGGCATTGCCGACGCCTTTGTGGATGACAAGGGCTATGTCTACGGCAGCATTCCTGCCACCAAGGGCAAGGAGGACAAACCGGTCATCGGCTTTATCGCTCACATGGACACCGCGGAGGATGCTTCCGGTGACAACATCCGGGCAAAGGTAGTCGAGTATAACGGCGGCGACATCCTGCTCAACGAAGAAAAGCAGATTTACCTGACCGAGAAGGAGTATCCTTCCATCAAAAAATATGTCGGTCAGCACTTGATGGTCACCGACGGCACCACCCTGCTGGGTGCAGATGACAAAGCCGGCGTAGCGGAGATTATGACGATGGCAGAACAGCTGCTCAACGACCCGACCATCGAGCATGGAAAAATCTGCATCGGTTTTACCCCGGACGAGGAGATTGGTCGCGGCGCCAACTACTTTGACGTCAAAGGCTTTGGCGCACAGTTTGCCTACACCGTCGACGGCGGCGAGCTGGGCGAGCTGGAATATGAAAACTTCAACGCCGCTTCTGCCAACGTGCAGGTCAACGGTCTGAGCATCCACCCGGGTTCTGCAAAGAACGCAATGCTCAACGCCTCCCTGCTGGCGATGGAGTTCCATCAGATGCTGCCGGTCGAGCAGAATCCGCGCTACACCGAAGGCTACGAGGGCTTCTTCCATCTGAGCGAGATGAAGGGTCATGTGGAGCAGGCGGAGCTGGATTATATCATCCGCGACCACGACGCTGCAAAATATGAGCAGAAAAAACAGGTGATGCAGGAAATTGCAGACTACCTCAACCACAAATACGGCGAAGGTACCTTTGTGCTGACCATCAGCGACTCCTACCGCAATATGAAGGAGATGGTACAGCCGCATATGCACCTGATTGACAACGCAAAGAAAGCATTTGCACAGTGCGGCGTAGAGGCGCAGACCGTTCCGATTCGCGGCGGCACAGACGGCGCAAGACTGTCCTACATGGGCCTGCCTTGTCCGAACCTGTCCACCGGCGGTCACAACTTCCACGGTCGCTTTGAATATATTCCGGTCGAAGCGATGGACAAGATGGTAGAAACCCTGATCAACATTTCTAAAATCTACGCTGAATAATGGGGTATCGCACCTCGTTTTATGCACGAAGCTTTGCGGAGAAAATGGAAATTTTGCACCCGCAAGCTGCCTTGAATAAAAAATTTTCGTCCACCTTTTTTAAAAGGTGGCGGGTGTTCAGCGGGCAGCGCCTGCTGGTCGACGGGAATTTTATTTTTGCTGCATATATACGAACGAATTCAATCATGCGGGAGGGATTGCCTTGGGCACTCCAAAAACAAATGCGATGCGGATTCTGGAAAAGGAAAAGATTTCCTACCAGATGCACACCTATGATGCCTCCGATGGGCAGATCGACGGCGCTGCCGTTGCCCGCAAGGTGGGGATGGACCCTGCCAAGGTGTTCAAAACGCTGGTGACCCAGGGACACAGCGGAAACTATTTTGTCTGTGTGTTGCCGGTGGAGCACGAGCTAAACTTAAAAAAGGCAGCCAAGGTGTTTGGAGAAAAATCGCTGGAGATGATTCCGGTTGCCAAAATCAATGCGGTCACCGGATACATCCGCGGCGGCTGCTCTCCCATCGGGATGAAGAAAAGCTACCGGACGGTCTTTGACTGCTCGGCACAGCAGCAGGAAACGATGGTGGTCAGCGGGGGAAAGATTGGTTTTCAGATTGAAGCCAAGCCTGACGACCTGCTCAAAGCCTGCGGCGGTGTCTATGCGGAGATTTTGGCAGAGTAACAGAAGATGCAGCACCAAAGGAGGAAACGGATGGAAGAGATTTGCAGACTGGGCAAGGAATCCCTGAAAGAAATCGTGGCATTTGACTGCCTTTGCTTTCCGACCGACTTTTGGCAGCAAGAAGACTGGGAGAATTTGCTGAAAGATGAACGTGCCATCTACTATGCTTTGCTGGACGGCGAGCAAATTGTCGCAGGGCTGTTTCTCTACAACTGGCAGGGAAAGCGGGACTATGTCAAAATCATGAATTTTGCAGTGGACCAAAACTGGCGCAGACAGGGCTTGGGAGAGCGGCTGCTGCGTTACGCCGAGCAGGAGATGAGACAGTTTGGGATGACAAAGTTCTGCGGAGAAACCAGAGCGTCCAATGATTCTATGCAAAGGTTGTTTACAAGGTGTGGCTATCGGCTGGAGTGGGTGGAGGAAAATTACTACCAGCATCCCGACGAAAGTGCATACAAGTATATCCTGCAATAAGATGAGAAAAAGCAATAGGCGCAGACCAAACGGTCTGCGCCTATTTGTTATAGAAAAAAGTTTTTGCAATGACTTATTTTTTAGCTTCCTTTGCCCAGCTGTCTTTAAGTCCGACAATCTGGTTAAAGACGCCTTCATCTTTGCTGTCTTTGCAGAAGTAGCCGGTGCGGACAAACTGGAATTTGTCGCCCGATTTTGCCTCTGCCAGAGCTGGCTCCAGCTTGCAGTTGTGCAGCTCGGTCAGCGAGTTCGGGTTGAGGTAGTCCAGATAGTTGGTGCCTTCCGGTACGTCGTTGACATTTTCCAAGGTGAACAGGTAGTCATACAGACGAACGGTAGCATCGATGGCATATTTTGCGGATACCCAGTGGATAGTGCCTTTGATCTTTCTGCCGTCAGCCGGGTTGCCGTTGCCGGTTTCCAGGTCAGCGGTACAATGCAGCTCGACGATGTTGCCCTGCTCGTCCTTGATGATTTCATTGCATTTTACAATGTAAGCGCCCATCAGACGAACTTCGCCGTCCGGTTTCATGCGGAAGAACTTCGGAGGCGGTACCTCGGCAAAGTCGTCGGCATCAATGTACAGTTCGCGGGTGAACGGAACCGCTCTGACACCGGCTTCCTCATTTTTCGGGATGTTTGGCAGCTCGAAGGTTTCTTCCTTGTCCTCCGGGTAATTGGTGATGACCACCTTGATTGGGTGCAGGACAGCTACGCGGCGCTGTGCGGTGGTGTTCAGCTCGTCGCGGATGCAGTGTTCCAGAAGACCGATGTCAACGATGCTGTATGCTTTGGCTACGCCGGCTTTTTTAACAAATTCGTTGATAGCAGTCGGGGTGTAGCCGCGGCGGCGCAGACCACAGATGGTAGGCATTCTCGGGTCATCCCAGCCGTCCACCTTTTTGGTTTCCACCAGCTCGCGCAGGTAGCGTTTGCTCATGACAGTGTGGGTGACGTTCAGGCGGGCAAACTCGTACTGATGCGGTTTGTGCTCAAAGCCGATGTTGTCCACTACCCAGTCGTACAGAGGGCGGTGGTTCTCAAATTCGATGGAGCACAGCGAATGGGTGATGCCTTCAAGTGCGTCCTGAATCGGATGTGCATAGTCGTACAGCGGATAGATGCACCATTTGTCGCCCTGTCTGTGATGATGTGCGCGCACAATGCGGTAGATTGCCGGGTCGCGCAGGTTCATGTTCGGGGATGCCATGTCGATTTTAGCGCGCAGGGTGTGGCTGCCGTCCGGGAACTCGCCGTTCTTCATCCGCTCAAACAGGTCGAGGTTTTCCTCCACCGAGCGGTTGCGGTACGGGCTTTCCTTGCCGGGTTCGGTCAGGGTGCCGCGGTATTCGCGCATTTCATCGGCGCTCAGGTCATCGACGTAAGCTTTGCCTTCACGGATGAGCTTGAGGGCAAATTCATAGCATTGATCAAAGTAGTCCGAGCCATAGTAGATGCCGCCGGTCGGCTCTGCACCCAGCCAGCGCAGGTCCTCTTCGATGGATTTTACATACTCGTCATCCTCGCGGACCGGATTGGTGTCATCAAAGCGCAGGTTAAACAGACCGTGGTATTTCTGTGCGGTACCGGAGTTGATCCAGATGGCTTTTGCCGAACCGATGTGCAGGTAGCCGTTTGGTTCCGGTGGAAAACGGGTGTGGATTTCGTTTACACGACCCTCTGCCAGGTCGCTGTCGATAATATCATGGATAAAATTCGATACATTTTCGGTATCCAGGATTTTTTCATCAGCCATGAAAAGTCAGTCCTTTCAAAAATTGATAGCGGAAAAATTTATCGGTTGCTCAACAGTTCGATTGCCTGTGCAAGGCGCTGCTGGCAGACCTCCTCGCCCAGAATCTGCATCACGCTGCACAGGTCCGGGGAGTTGGTGCGTCCGGTGATGGCAAGGCGGATGACCTGGCTGACATCGCCGACGTGACCTTTGTACTGGTCCGGGTTTTTCTTGTAGTCCTTTGGTTTGGCAGCAAAGCCCAGCGATTCGCCCAGCTCGCGCACTTTGTTGAACCAGGTTTCTCCATCGTCCGCAGGGGAGTAGAGGGAACGGTACTGGGTCAGGATGTCCAGTGCATCCTGGGTGCTGACATTTTCCGGGTACTCGCTGGCAGCGGTGAACAGCTCCTCATAGAAGAAGGCAACATAATCCTTGACCTCGCTCCAGATGGCGATGTCCTTTCTTGGCTTGGCGCCGCCGCGTCCGATGGCAAAAATGGCTTTTGCCTTCTGCTCATCTGCGGTGAGCAGGGTGTACAGCTGCGGGTCGAAGTCTTTTGCCCATGCGGTGACCTCATCATATACCTGGTCTGCGCTCATCACCGAGATGGTGTTTTTGCTGACATCCTTGAGCTTGTCGATGTCGAACAGCGAACCGCTGTTGCCCATCTTCTTGGTGGTAAACTGGAAATCGCCCATCGGAGCGGTCGGGTTAGCAAGACGCCAGTCCTCGAAGTTGGAGTTTAACAGGGTCATCAGGTACTCCAGCACCGATGGCACCGGATAGCCCTCTGCATTGTAGAAGTCGAGCGCCAGCTCCGGGTCCTTTCTCTTGGAAAGTTTGCGTTTGGAGCCGCCGTCCATCTTCATCAGCTGGGCAGTGTGGACATATTTTGGAGCCTTCCAGCCCATCGTGCGGAACAGCTGGAGGTGGATATTCAAAGTAGCCAGCCACTCTTCGCCACGGACAACGTGGGTGGTTCCCATGAAGTGGTCGTCGATGATGTGGGCAAAGTGGTAGGTCGGAATGCCGTCGGATTTGAGCAGTACGATGTCCTGATCGTTTTCCGGCAGCTCGATGTCACCCTTGACCAAATCGCGGTGAACAAAGCGTTTGTTCGGGTCGCCCGGGCTTCTGAAGCGCAGGACATACGGCTTGCCTGCCTGGATGTTTTCTTCAATCTCTTCCAGAGTCAGGTCGCGGCATTTTGCCCACTGACCGTAGTAGCCGAAGTTGATCTTCATCTCCTGCTGCTTTTCGCGCATGGCGGTCAGTTCTTCCTCGGTGCAGAAGCATGGGTAAGCCATTCCCTGTTCTACCAGCACCTTGGCAAAGGTCTGGTAGATTTTGGCGCGCTGGCGCTGGCGGTAAGGACCATAGGCACCGTTGTCTCCCTCGATGGTAGCACCCTCGTCAAAGTTTAAGCCGTAGTGGTTGAAGACGCGGATGATGGTTTCCACGCCGCCCTCTACTGCACGCTTGAGGTCGGTGTCCTCGATGCGCAGGAAGAAAACGCCGCCGCTCTGGTGAGCCAGACGTTCACTGACGATGGCGCTGAACAGGTTGCCTAAATGCATAAAGCCGGTTGGGCTGGGTGCGATTCGGGTGACCTTTGCGCCTTCCGGCAGGTTGCGTGGTGGGTACATCGCTTCGATGTCTGCCGGTGTGGTGGTAATATCTGGAAAAAGCAGTTGTGCAAGACGCTGGTAATCCATTTGTATAATCTCTCCTTTTATGAAAACGCCGCCTTTGGACAAGCCAAAACAGCATGGATTTATATAGATAAAATCGGGGATTTATAGATACTAGGATACCACAAAATCTGGATGAATAAAAGGGTTTTGCCCAAATTTACCCTTTTCTTCCACCAAAAAAGCGAAGGACTTTGCAGGAAGTCCTTCGCTTTGGTTTAAAAAATGGGAGAAGAGGGGGATTATTCCACCACGATCAAGTCTTTGGTGTAGCGGTTGAGCACCTCGCAGCCGTCCTCGGTGACCAGCACCAGGTCCTCGATGCGCACGCCAAAGTTTCCGGGCAGATAGATGCCGGGCTCGATGGAAAAGACCATGCCGGGACGGGCGATGGTTTCGCTTTCGGAGGATACCGGCGGACGCTCGTGCTCCTTCATGCCGATGCTGTGTCCGGTGCGGTGGGTGAAGTATTCTCCATAGCCGGCATCTTCGATGACCTTGCGCGCTGCCAGGTCAAATTCCTTGAAGGCAACGCCCGGCTTGATGATGGCGATGGCAGCTTCGTTTGCACGGCGGACCGTTTCATAGACCTTGCGCTGTTCTTCGCTGACCGAGCGGTAGAAGATGGTGCGGGTCATATCGCACCAGTAGTGACCAAAAGGAGCGCCGATGTCCAGAACGATGCTGTCGCCCGGCTGCAAAACGGTGGAGTCGGCATCGTGGTGCGGATCGGCTCCGTTTTTGCCCATGCCTACGATGGAAAATCCAAGAGAATTGCATCCGTGTTCCTTAAAGAAGTTTTCTACCTTGGTGGAAAGCTCGCGCTCGGTTGCGCCTTCGTGTACAGCATGGATGACCATATCCATGCAGGCGTCGTTGATGCGGGAAGCGTTGCGCATCAGCTCGCGCTCCTCTTCATCCTTGTACATGGTAGCCTGCTCGACCGGCAGCGAACCCATGACCGGCTGCACGTCGGGACGGTGCGCCATCAGACCAATCAGGAAGCGGCTGGGCCAGGTTTCGTCGATGCCCAGTTTGCCGGGCTGCACGCTCTGTGCCAGCTGGGCAACCGGATCGTCGCTGTCGGTGTGTTCCACCAGCTCCATCCCTTCCTGTGGCTGTACGCCAAACAGCTTGTTTCCAAAGAAGGTGACTTTGCCGCTGCTGTGGATGTACACCGCCATCATTCTCTCCAGCGGTGCGACCCAGATTCCGGTCAGATAGTAGACAGGTTCGGTTTCAGTGACAATGATCTGCTCCAGACCCGCTTTTTTCATGTTTTCCAAAACCTGCTGCAATCTTTTTTGATTCATATTAACATCCTCCCTTAAAATTTTATAGCCATAAACAGAAAAATTCTGTTGGTTGCCGTTTTGCAGTAGATGTACAAATGCTTCTATCTTCAAAATGTGGGGAAAACATTTTCTTGTACACGCAACCATTTCCTCCACATTATAGCACATCCATCCGCCGGATGCTATGATTTTTTGGGTGGATTTTCTAAATGCCGGAGATTTTTGCAGCAGATACTTGACAAATCTGCTGTTGTCCAATATAATTTGTAACTATTGATACTTTTGTAACTAAAGATACATTTTAGGAGGAAGAGGATGAAAAAGAAGGTAAATGTTCGCAATTTGAGCTTGATGGCGTTGTTTGCCGCGCTGACAGCGGTAGGAGCTTTTATCACCATACCGGTGCCGCCGGTTCCATTTTCCTTGCAGATTTTTTTCGCAATTTTAGCAGGTGCGCTGTTAGGGTCGCGACAAGGTGCGATGAGTATTGTGATTTATCTGCTGCTGGGATTGTGCGGGCTGCCGGTCTTTACCAAGGGAGCGGGCTTGTCCTACCTGCTTCAGCCGACCTTTGGTTATCTGCTGGGATTTGTTCCGGCAGCATGGTTGTGCGGAAAAATCATCGAAGTTAGAAAAAGCAGCAGCTTTCGGACGATGCTGGTGGCTTGTTTTTCGGCAGCGGGTGTGGATTTTGCCATCGGGTGCGGATACTTTGCACTGATTACCAACCTTTGGCTGGGAAAAGGAATGAGCGCAGGGGCAATCCTCTATTCGACCTTTTTGATTTTTGTGCCGGCGGATACCCTGCTGATGGTCTTAGCAGCCTTTTTAGGCAGTCGCTTGCTGCCGATTCTGCGGCGGGAGCAGTTGATTTCCCGATGACCTGTGTGCCTTGTATCTTTCCTCAAAAGGGAATATAATGAAGAAAAAGAGGGGAGAGATGAGGATGAAAATACAGCCGCCCAATTTGACTGAGCCGCTGGAGGGTGGAAACCTGCTGTACGACCTGGTGCAGATGCAGCAGCAGGACGAGGAGGAGCTGCGCGGCGGCATCTACCGAAATCAGCTGCTGGAAGGGTTTGACGGCAGCGGTATCGAGTTTAAAAACTGTGTCTTTCACGGCTGCCAGTTTTCGCAGTGCTGTCTGGATAATCTTTCCCTCACCGATGTGCTGCTGGAAAATTGCAGCTTTTCTGCCTGCCGTTTGCAGGACCTTGCCGCCTGTCGGGTGACCCTGCGCGGGTGCAAGCTGATGGGTGTCGGGATGGCTCACTCTCTGCTTCGGGATGTGTCTTTCTTGGGGTGCAATCTGCGCTATGCAGCTCTGGGAGGCAGCCGGTTGAAGGCGGTGCTGTTTGACGGGTGCAGTTTGCAGGAAAGCGATTGCAGCGAATGGAGATGGAAGGACACAGCCTTTTCCGACTGTGACCTGCGAAAAGCCCAGCTGCTGCACACCTCTTTAAATGGGATGGACCTGCGCAGCTGTGAGCTGGATAGCTTTCGTCTGGCGCCTCAGGATTTAAAGGGAGCCATCGTCACACCGGAGCAGGCGATGATGCTGGCGGGTTTTTTGGGTGTTGTGATTCGGTAGTGGGTATGATAACAAAAAGAGCGGCTGCACTTTTGTGCAGCCGCTCTTTCTTATAGATTGCAGAAATTATTTGGTGCCGAAGATACGGTCGCCGCAGTCACCCAGACCAGGAACGATGTACTTGTCGTCGTTGAGCTTTTCATCCAGAGCAGCACAGTAAACCTGTACGTCAGGATGTGCTTCGGTCAGTGCGTTCAGACCTTCTGGTGCAGCGATGATGCACATGAATTTGATGTTGGCAGCACCGCTTTCCTTGAGCATCTGGATGGCAGCGACAGCAGAACCGCCGGTTGCCAGCATTGGATCGAGAACGATGACCTCACGCTCATTGATGTCGGAAGGAAGTTTGCAGTAGTATTTGACCGGCTGCAGAGTCTGTGGGTCGCGGTACAGACCGATGTGACCGACCTTAGCAGCAGGAACCATCGACAGCACGCCGTCGAGCATACCGATACCAGCGCGCAGGATTGGAACGAACGCCAGTTTTCTGCCGGCAATGACTTTGGTCTTTGCCAGAGCAACAGGAGTTTCGATTTCAACCTCTTTGAGCGGCAGGTCGCGGGTAGCTTCATAGCACATCAGCATGGATACTTCGCCGACCAGTTCGCGGAATTCCTTGGAACCGGTGTTTTTGTTTCTCAGCAGGGAAATCTTGTGCTGGATGAGTGGGTGATCAAAAATCATAGGAGTCATAATGATCGAATCCTTTCAGTTTTAATAAGATGAGGATAGGTCATCCGGCACTTGAACAAAAATCAAATGCCAAACCTATATCTCTATTTTACAACAAACGCGGTCAGAAGAAAATATTTTTTTCACCATTTTTTTCAGAAATGGGAAAATCGGCAATTTACTCAAAAAAGACGGGAAAAATGCGTTATTTGCCAAAGTTTTCTTCCAAAGCCAGAATTTTGTCCACCCTTCTCTGATGGCGTCCGCCCTCAAAACCGGTTTCCAGGAAGGCATCGACCATCATGCAGGCAAGTCCTGCGCCGACAACCCTGCCGCCAAAGCACAGAACGTTGGCGTTGTTGTGCAAACGGGTGTATTTTGCGCTGAAGCAGTCGGAACAGCAGGCAGCGCGGATTCCCTTGACCTTGTTGGCAGCCATCGAGATGCCGATGCCGGTGCCGCAGATCAGGATGCCGATGTCACATTCGCCGCTGGTGATTTTGTCACAGGCAGCCTTGGCAACGTCGGGATAATCCACCGAGTTTTCGTCGTAGCAGCCGACATCTACAAAGTCGACTCCTTTTTCTTCCAGATGTTTTTTGATTTCCTGTTTGAGCAGGAAACCGCCGTGGTCACTACCAATTACGAGCATAATGATACCCTCCGTCATATTTAGATGATTGGATAAGATGGTGTAAAAATAGGTTTGCAAAAAGCAGGAGCAGTTACTGCTGCTTTTTCAGCTTGAGTTGAAGTTCCCGCTGTGCCTGCGGCAGCTTGAGATAGACAGGAACCAGCTGCTGGGCGGAGATGAGCGGCATCTTCTGCTGGGTCACCTGGCGCCAGGCGGCAAGCCCGATGCCATAGGCGTGCTGGAGCAGAAGGTGCTTGCCCGGGAGCAAAAGTCGGTCAGCCAGCTGCGGGTCGATGGTTTGCATGGTATCCTTTACCAGCTGCGCTCCGTCGCCCACCAGCGTGATGGGAGCCTGTTGGGAAAGAGGAATCAGCTGTTCACACAGTTGGTCTGCCATCAGCGCACAGTCCTCGTGCATCCGCTGCATCTGCCGGTCGGCGTCGAACCAGGCGGTGTAGACCTGACCGCAGCGCGCATCCAGTGCAGGACAGATGATGCCGGTGCGGTCGGACAGATTGTACGCCAGTCCTTCCAGTGCGGAAACGGCAATGCAGGGCTTGTCCAGCACCTGTGCCATCCCTTTGACGGCAGCTACCCCGATGCGCAGACCGGTGAAGGAGCCGGGACCCACCGAAGCGGCAAACAAATCCACCTGCTGGATGGTCATGTGGCTGCACGACAGCAGCGATTCCACCATTGGCATGATGGTTTGGCTGTGGGTCAGGTGGGCATCGGTATAAAATTGAGCAATCGGTCGGTCGTCCTCGAGCAAAGCGCAGGAAGCGGCGGCAGCCGAGGTATCCATAGCAAAGATGATCAAGAAAAAGCTCCTCCTTATTTAGGGTCGGTCAATTTGAATCCGGCGCAGATCGGGATCATTTTCATCCTTTTGGATGGTAACGGTGATGGTGTTTGGCGGAAGGACCGCCTCGATGTTTTCGCTCCATTCGATGGCAAGGATGCCTCCGTAGTCCAGATAATCAAAAAATCCGGTGGAGTACAGGTCCTCATAGTTTTCCACCCGATACATATCGAAGTGATACAGGGCGTGTTCTCCGTTACCATATTGATGGACCAGAGCAAAGGTAGGGCTGGAAACGGGATCGTCCAGTCCCAGCCCACGGCAAAGCCCGCGGGTGAAGGCTGTTTTTCCTGCGCCCATCGGACCTTTATAGGCGATCACATCGCCGCTTTTTAAAGTCGAGGCAAACTCGGCGGCAATCTGTTCGGTCTGCTCGGGACTGTGGCTGATATAATTTTTCATGGATTTCCTTTCTTCCCAACCGGGCGGCAACCAAAAGGCAGGGAGGTCCCCGCCTTCGGAAACCTCCCTGAAAACTGCGTTAAAACAGACCGTGGATGTGACCGTCCTCATCAATGTCGATGCGGTAAGCCGCAGGGTCTTTGCCTAGACCGGGCATGGTCATGATGGTACCGGACAGAGCGACGATGAAGCCGGCGCCGGCAGAAAGTTTGACATCACGGATGTTGAGCTTGAATCCGGTTGGACGTCCAAGCTTGGAAGGGTCGTCGGACAGCGAGTACTGGGTCTTTGCCATGCAGATTGGCAGTTTGTCCTGTCCGAGTTTTTCGATATTGGCAATCGACTTGAGCGCCTCGGAGGAGTAAACAACGCTGTCTGCTCCGTAGATGTTCTTGGCGATGATGTCGATTTTTTCCTTGATTGGCAGCTCTACGTCATACAGCGGTGCAAAGTTGGCAGGTTTTTCGCAGGCCTTCACCACTTTTTCTGCCAGAGCTACGCCGCCTTCGCCGCCTTTGGCGAATACATCGGAGAGGGCAAATTCGACGTCGTTTTCACGGCAGTAGTTTTCCAGTACAGCAATCTCCTCATCCGAGTCGGTCAGGAAATGGTTGATGGCAACAACGACCGGAACGCCGAACTTCTTCATGTTTTCTACATGAGCGGCAAGGTTGCACAGACCGGCTTTGACAGCTTCCACGTTTGGCTGAGCAGTTTCTGCCTTTGGTACACCGCCGTTATATTTGAGTGCGCGCAGGGTGGCAACCACAACGATGGCGGATGGTTTGAGTCCTGCATAGCGGCACTTGATGTCCAGGAACTTTTCAGCGCCAAGGTCCGAGCCGAAGCCTGCCTCGGTGATGGTGTAGTCTGCCAGCTTCAGGGCAAGCTTGGTTGCACGAACCGAGTTGCAGCCGTGTGCGATGTTGGCAAATGGACCACCGTGCATCAGAGCAGGGGTGTTTTCCAAAGTCTGTACCAGGTTTGGTTTGATGGCGTCTTTAAGCAGGACTGCCATCGAGCCGTTTACTTTGAGGTCTTTGGCGTAGACCGGCTTGTTGTCATAGGTGTAAGCGACCAGAATGTTGCCCAGACGCTCCTTGAGGTCCTGCATATCCGAGGCAAGGCACAGGATTGCCATAACCTCGCTGGCAACGGTAATCTGGAAGCCGTCCTCACGCGGGATACCGTTTGCTTTTCCGCCCAGTCCGACGTTGACAAAGCGCAGTGCGCGGTCGTTCATGTCCATGCAGCGTTTGAACAGGATGCGGCGCTGGTCGATGTTCAGCTCGTTGCCCTGCTGCATGTGGTTGTCCAAAATGGCGCACAGCAGGTTGTTGGCAGCGGTGATGGCGTGCATATCGCCGGTGAAGTGCAGGTTGATGTCCTCCATCGGAACGACCTGTGCATAGCCGCCGCCGGCAGCACCGCCCTTGATGCCGAATACAGGACCTAGGGAAGGTTCGCGCAGAGCGATGATGGCTTTTTTGCCAATCTTCTGCATCGCCTGTCCAAGACCGACGGTTGTGGTGGTTTTGCCTTCACCCGCAGGAGTCGGGTTAATGGCGGTAACCAGAATCAGCTTGCCGTCCGGCTGGCTTTCCAGTCGTTTGGCAAGGTCGTCCGAAAGCTTTGCCTTATAGTGACCGTATGGTTCCAGCTCCTCAGGACGGATACCGAGCGCACTGGCTACTTCGGTGATGGGCTTCATAGCACACTGCTGGGCGATTTCGATGTCTGTAAGCATGGGTAATTTCCTCCTTGGTGTCTTTGATAAAATAAAGATGCAGTGAAAACTCAAAAAGAGTGCGGAACAATACCGACTGACCAAAAGCGGATGTCCCGCGAAACTGCCGCAGGTATATGCATCAATTGGTCTGAAAACCGGTTCTGTCATATACTGGTATCCACAGTATACCATAATTTTGTGAAAGGTGGAAGAGAAATGCAGGCGAATATTTATAGATTTTAGCTTGAATCCCGACAGGTTTCATAATATAATAAGACTGTTCTGAGGGTCAAACAGCCGAAAAACGGGAACAGAAAGGCTTTTTTACAGATGATAAAAAATATTTTTTCTGCCATAGGCAGATATTTTAAACAGACCGACTGGCTGTTGCTGCTGTGCTGCACCGGGTTGTCGGTATTTAGCACCCTGCTGATTTACAGCCTGTACCAAAACGGGGAAATCGGCAGAATCAATACCGTTGTGGTGCAGCCGGCGATGGCGCTGTGCGGCATTGCTGCGGCAATCGTTCTTTCCAAAATTGACTACCACACGATGGCGCGGATGTGGAAGTTTCATACAGCAGTCTGCTACGGTTTGCTGCTGCTGCTTTTTCCCTTTGGAGTGCAGCGTGTCGAATGGGTGGACGACCGCAACTGGCTGCCCATCCCGTTTTTAGGGATCAACTTCCAGCCCTCCGAGCTGCTCAAGATTTCTTTTATTATCACCTTTGCCTACCACCTTTCCAAGGTAAAGGATACCTTGAATCGTCCAAAACAGCTGCTGCTGCTTTTGCTGCACGGACTGCTGCCGGTTGCCATCATCCATCTGCAGGGAGATGACGGTACCGCGCTGGTTATGGCGGTCATCTTTGCTGCGATGCTGTTCACAGCGGGACTTTCCTGGAAGTACATCCTGCCGGTAGCGGCGATGATTCCGCCGGCAGCCATTGTGGCGTGGAATTTTCTGCTGGATGACGACAAAAAGAACCGCATCCTGGCGGTCATCGACCCGACGCTGGTGGAGGCAGCAGACTCCTGGCAGCAGCAGCGGGGACTGATTTCGATTGGCAACGGCGGGCTGTGGGGAAACGGTGTGTTCATGGAGACCGGACAGTTCCGCTATGTCCCTGAGGTGTACAACGACTTCATCTTTACCTACATCGGGGAAACGGTGGGCTTCATCGGCTGTCTGGCGGTACTGCTGGTGTTGGCATTTTTGTGCATCCGCATCCTGAGCAACGGTCTGCGCGCACCCGATGATTTGGGAAAGTATATCTGCGTGGGTGTCTTTGCGATGATTGGCATTCAAATCATCATCAACATCGGAATGTGTCTGGGGATGATGCCGGTTATCGGTGTTACCCTGCCGTTTTTGTCCGCAGGCGGAACCTCGACCGGTACCCTCTACCTTGCCATCGGTGTGGTACTGAGCGTCTATGTCCACAGCGGCAAAGATATGCTGTTTGGGTAATCACAGTTTGCGTATGGGAAGGCTCCGGCGATTGGTCGGAGCCTGATTTTTATTTTTTGCAAAACTTTTACATTTATCACTAAAAATATCGAGTGTTTGCTGGTAGGATATACCGTAGGCAAACCGGTCCGAATTAGAGGAGGCAACAAAATGAAGCAGGACACCATAAGAGTGGGAGCCGTTATTGCCGCAGGAGGAATGGCACAGCGGATGCAGGGAGTGGACAAGCAGCTGTTGGAGTTAAACGGGGTGCCGGTTTTGGTGCGTTCCATCCAGGCGCTGGCACAGGTTCGGTCGATTCGGGAGTTAGTGGTGGTGGCACGGCAGGAGCAGTTTGCCCAGCTGCAAAACTGGAAGGAGCAGTATCACCTGCCCGATTTTGTCCTCACCACCGGAGGTGCGACCCGACAGCAGTCGGTGCAGGCGGGGATTGCAAAGCTGTCCGAGCAGGTGGAATATTTTGTTATCCACGACGGAGCCAGACCCTTTGCCCAGCCGCAGATGATTGAACGGTGCATCCGGGCGGCGGTCGAATACGGAGCGGCAACGGCAGCGGTGCGTGTCAAGGACACCATCAAGCAGGCAAACGAAGAAGGCTTCATTGAACAGACACCGGACCGCAGCAGGCTGTATCTGACCCAGACACCGCAGGTGTTTGAGGCGGGACTATACCGCCGTGCAGTAAAGCAGGCGCAGCGGGAAGGACTGGATTTTACCGATGACTGCCAGCTGGTGGAGCACATCGGTCATGCGGTGAAGCTGTGTGAAGGAGATTACCGCAACATCAAGATTACTACGCCAGAGGACATTGCGGTGGCAAAGGCGATGGCAGGTCAGCAGGAGCAACAGGAGGAGAAGAGGATGGAGATTCGCACAGGACACGGGTACGACGTACACCGACTGACACAGGGGAGAAAGCTGATTTTGGGCGGGGTGGAAATCCCGTGGGAGAAAGGACTGTTGGGTTATTCGGATGCAGATGTGCTGGTGCACGCAGTGATGGATGCCCTGCTGGGTGCAGCGGCACTGGGGGACATCGGCAGACATTTTCCCGACACCGACCCACGCTATGCCGGAGCAGACAGCATCTGCCTGCTGAAGCAGGTGGTACTGCTGCTGAAGGGAAAGGGATATTCCATCTCCAACATCGATTGCACCATCATTGCACAAAGACCAAAGCTCAAGGACTATATCCCACAGATGGCAAAAAACATTGCCGATGCCTGCCAAATCGATGCAGAACAGGTCAACGTCAAGGCGACCACCGAGGAGCAGCTGGGCTTTACCGGCAGCGGTGAAGGGATGAGCGCCCACAGCGTTTGCCTGATTACCCGAGGCTAGTCTAAAAAATACATTGCCGCAATGGGCGCGTGCATCCGGTTCCCTGCATAGAATGGAAGAGGACATCGTTTGTCCTTACATCAGAAAGGGGGAACGTCAGATGAACAAGGAATATCCGTCGACCGATATACCGGTCAGCTCGCTGACCTATGCACTCAAAGGGCAGAAGCTGCTGGAACAGAAGGGATTTCGTGCCTGGGCGGGCAGAGACCATGACCGCATCCAGGGCTGTGGATACAAGCTAACGGTGAAGGGGGATGCACAGCGCGCAAAACAGCTGCTGCAATCGGGCGGCATCAAGCTGGCGCGCTCGACTCAGCCAAAGGCAGGTGAGGGGCGATGATCTATTTTGACAACGCTGCCACCACCTTCCCGAAGCCGGGCTGTGTGGTGCAGGCGGTGCAGCAGGCGATGCTGTACTATGGAGCCAATCCGGGCAGAGGAGGTCACGACCTTTCGATGCAGACCGGCAGGATGATCCACCGTTGCCGCGAACGGGTAGCTGCCTTGTTCGGCTGTCAGCCCGAGCAGGTGGTGTTCACCAAAAACTGCACCGAATCGCTCAATATCGTCATCAAGGGACTGGCGCAGCCGGGGGACCATTTCATCATCTCCGACCTGGAGCACAACGCGGTCTACCGTGTGGTGGAGCAGCTGCGGCGGCAGGGGATAATCGAATACAGCGTGGCTGCGGTGGAGGAAAACGAGCAGAAGACTGTCTGGAATTTTGAGCATCTGATTCGCCCGAACACCCGCATGATCGTCTGCACCCAGGCATCCAACGTCTTTGGAATGCGGGTGCCGGTGGAGCGCATCGGTGCAATGGCACGCTGCCGCGGCGTGATGATGACGGTGGACGCTGCGCAGAGCGCGGGATTGCTGCCGTTGGACCTCAGACGGCAGGCAATCGACTACTTGTGTCTGCCGGGTCACAAGGGATTGTACGGACCGGCAGGGACCGGGCTGCTCATCGTCAACTGTCCGGTGCTGCCGCAGCCGCTGCTGTCCGGCGGAACGGGCAGCTTTTCGATGGAGTCGGTGATGCCCGACCTGCTGCCCGACCGACTGGAGGGAGGAACGGTCAACACGCCCGGAATCTTAGGACTGAGTGCAGGCATCTCCTTTGTGCTGCAAAACACGCCGCAGCGGCTGTATGAAAAGGAGATGCAGCTGTGTGCTTATCTCTACGAGCAGCTGTGCGGGATTCGGGGTGTGCAGCTGTATTCGCAGGCACCGTGCGTAGGGAAAAATCTGCCGGTGATTGCGCTGAATCTGGGAAATCTGGATTCGACTACGGCGGCAGAATGTCTGAATGAAAAGGGAATTGCGGTGCGGGCAGGATTTCACTGTGCTGCACTGGCACACCGCAAGATGCACACCGACCGAGACGGTGTGGTGCGGATGAGTCTGGGTGCCTTCAACACCCGCGCGCAGGCGGATGCCTGCTGTGCGGCGGTGCGGGCAATTCTGTCGTAAAATTTGTGAGATTGTGTGAAAAGGGAAAAATATTCGCGGGAAATTTTGTGGGAGCTGTTGGATTGCTGCACAAAATATGTTAAAATAAAATAAGGACAGCCACATCATCTTCCGGCGCTGCACGGCAGCGTCGGCAGCCAGAGGGGACAGGCTGTTGAACAACGAAAAAACAGGCAGAGAAGAGAAGGATGATGACGATGGTAAGTGAATGGAACCAGATCATCGGTACGGTAAAGGCAATCGGAATTTGGGATATTCTGGATATTGTGATTGTTGCCCTGCTGATCTATCAGGTGATCAAACTGATTCGGGAAACCAGAGCGATGCAGCTGGCAAAGGGATTGATTTTGCTGCTGCTGTTATATTTTGTAGCATACAATTTAAATATGAAGACGGTGCGATTCATCATGCAGAATGTAGTGGCGACCGGTGTGCTGGCGTTGGTCATCGTCTTTCAGCCGGAGCTGCGCAGGATGCTCGAGCATGTGGCACAGACCAAGCTCAACAAGCTCAATATTTTTCAATCCTCGCAGGATAAGGATAGCGAGCTGACCGGCGTTTGGAACGAGTCGATTTCGGTCATTGCCAACGCCTGCGAAACCCTTTCCAAAACCAAGACCGGTGCTCTGATTGTCTTTGAACGGCAGACCAAGCTAGGGGAAATCATTAAGACCGGAACGGTGGTGGATGCAACCCCGAGCAACGAGCTGATTGGCAACCTGTTTTTTGTCAACTCGCCGCTGCACGACGGCGCGATGATTATTCGAGACGGACGCATCTGCGCTTCGGGATGCTTCTTGCCGCTGAGCCAGAACTATACCATCAGCAAGGAGATGGGCACCCGTCACCGCGCAGCGCTGGGCGTGAGTGAAAACTCGGATGCGGTGGTCGTGGTGGTTTCGGAGGAAACCGGGACCATTTCCATTGCAGAGGGCGGCGTCATCGAGCGGAATTTTACCATTCCACAGCTGGAAAAGCGTCTGCGCCATGAAATCCTTCACAAAAACGAGGAAGGTCAGCGCAAGCAGAGCAGCGTCAAGGCGCTGCTGCGCAAGGTCAAAAAGTAAGACGGCGGAGAGGATGATCTGTGGGTGAAAAAAGAATCTATTTTTGATAACAAAACCTTTTTGGTAGTGCTTTCGGTCGTCATGGCATTTTTGGCGTGGATTTTTGTGTCGCTCAACTCCAATGATACCAAAGGAAAGACCATCAGCGGCATTGCCATTGATATGCAGCAGGTGGACGAGTCGATTGGCAAGCTGGGCTTGAGCACTATCTCGGCAGAGCAGCCGAAGGTGACCGTTCGGGTGGAGGGTGTAATTTATGACATCGGAAACCTGACCGCTTCGGATGTGCGGGTCTACCCGGATATTTCCAAGGTGACCACCGCAGGCGTACACACGGTGGAGCTCAAAGGAGAGGTGGAGGACGGCGATAAGAATATCAGCATCGAATCCATCTCACCGGCCAGCATCCAAATCAAATTTGACAGCCTGGAAACCGTTACCATGGACATCAAGGCAAGGCTGTCCGGGTACAGTGCGCCGGCAAAGGATTACCTGATCCGCGATGTCAGCGTTAGCCCGTCCAATGTGGAACTGACCGGACCGGCAGAGGATATTGCAAGAATCAGCCAGTGCGTGGTGGAAAAGGACATCGACCAAGAGTTGACCAGCAGCTACAGTGAAACCCTTCCGATTCAATTTTTGGATGTGGACGGCAATGAGCTGGATTTAAAATATGTGGTCAGCGACGTCACCGAAGCCAGAGTGACCATTCCAATCCTCAAGAAGAAGGTCGTTCCGGTTCGTCTGGACTTCATCAATGTGCCGGAAGGCTTCCCGGTCGGACAGCTGAACTTCCATATTTCCAACGAAGAGATCGAGGTGGCAGGACCGGCGGAGGCAATCGACCGTTATAAGGAGATTCCACTGGGACAGATTGACCTGCGCACACTGGATATTGGTATGACAGAATCCTTTGCAGTCGAGCTGCCGACCGGATTTGTCAACACCCAGAATATCCAGAGCGTTCTGGTTCAGCTCAACTCGGAGGGAATGGTCAGCAAAAACTTTAACGTAAGCACCATTCTGGTCAACAATGTGCCGCTCAACTATCAGGCGACCGCAACCACCCAGGAGATTCCGAATGTCAAGGTGGTGGGTCCGCAGTCGATTGTAGAGAATCTGGTAGCGGGCGACATCGTGGCAACGGTCGATCTGGAGGAAAGCTCGAGCATTGCTTCGGGACAGATTGAGCTGCCGGTCAAGATCTCCATTCCGAAAAAGGGTCTGGTCTGGGCAAGCGGCAGCTATAAGGCAATCATCTCCATCGCCGAGCAAAACGGCTCACAGACAACAACGGAGGATGCAACAGAACAGCCGCAGGAGCCGCAGTCGGAGCCAACCGAGCAACAGACAGAATAAAACGAAGATAGAGCAGGAAGCCCGCAGCCGTCTGCATGACAGCCCGCGGGCTTTTTGCCGGAAGAAAACAGGAAAGGCGGTCGGATATGGCGATCATTGTTTCGCAAGTTAAAACCAGATTGAAGGATGGCAGCAGCCATCAGCAGATCATCGAATCGGCAAGAAAAACAGCGCAGCTGCGCCCGGAACAGATTAAGCGCAGCTATCTCATCAAAAGCAGCGTAGACGCAAGACACCAGGAGAACATATTGCTGGTCAGCTCGGTGGGATTTGAGCTTCATACAGCGAAAGAAGAACAGCAGACGGTGGCACGGCTGCAAAGGACAAAGGCAGCTTCGTCGGTCAAATGGGAGGAAAAGCAGCTGCTGGAATTTGTGCAGGGTCAGAGCCCGATGGAGCATCCGCCGGTGGTAGTAGGCTTTGGTCCGGCAGGGATGTTTGCCGCCTTGACCCTTGCCCGTCTGGGCTACTGTCCTGTTGTACTGGAGCGTGGCGCAGATGTGGACAGCCGGGTGCAGGCGGTGCAGGGCTTCTGGCAGCAAAGACATTTGGATGTCAAAACCAATGTGCAGTTCGGCGAAGGGGGAGCCGGAACCTTTTCGGACGGCAAGCTGACTACCCGCATCAGCGACCCGCGGTGCGATTTTGTGTTGGAGGAGATGATCCGCCACGGTGCGCCGGAGGAGATACGCTACCGGCAGAAGCCGCACGTAGGGACCGACCTGCTGCGCGGGGTGGTCAAATCCATCCGAGAGGAAATCATCCGGCTGGGTGGACAGGTGTTGTTTGAAACCAGGATGGAGCGTGTAGTTTTGCGGCAGGGACGGGTGCAGGCGGTCAAGAGTAGCGCCGGAGAGATTCCGACACAGATCTTGGTGCTGGCAATCGGTCACAGTGCGCGGGACACCTTCGAACAGCTGTGTGCCGACGGTATATTTTTGGAGCCGAAGCCATTTTCGGTGGGTGTGCGCATCGAGCAGCGGCAGTCGGTGATTGACGCCGGACTGTACGGTAAACAGGCGGGACATCCGGCTCTGCCAAAGGGAGAGTATCAGCTTTCCTGGAGGGACGAGCAGGGCAGAGGGGTCTACACCTTCTGTATGTGTCCCGGAGGATACGTGGTGGCTTCCTCCTCGGAGGAGGAGACGGTGGTCACCAATGGAATGAGCGAATATGCCCGCGATGGAGAGAATGCCAACGCAGCGCTGGTGGTGTCGGTGGATGCTTCCGATTTTGGCAGCGGCGTGCTGGACGGCGTAGCGTTTCAGCGCAGATTGGAGCGGCAGGCGTTTGTGCTGGGCGGCAAGGATTACCGCGCACCGGCGCAGTCGGTCAAAAGCTATCTGGAGGCAGCTGCTCCCGACCTTTCGCAGGCTGCCACCACACCCAGCTTTTCCTGCGGTGTGCGGGAAGCGGATTTGCACAGCCTGTTCCCGCAGCCCATCAACCAAATGCTCGAGCAGGGACTGCGCCGCTTTAACCGCAGACTGCCGGGCTTTGCCGATGCCGATGCGGTGATGACCGGCGTGGAGACCAGAACCTCGTCGCCGGTGCGTATCACCCGCGATGCCCAGAGCTTTCAGGCATTGGGGATGCAGGGACTGTACCCCTGTGGAGAGGGTGCAGGCTATGCGGGAGGCATTATGAGTGCCGCAGTGGACGGTGTTCGGATTGCCCAGCAGATTATCGGGCAGTATGCACCGGTCAAACAATAAAGCAGACAAAAAAGCCACCGGACCTTTTAAAGGTCCGGTGGCTTTTGCAATTTTTTCTTTCTTTTAGCAGTGTTCATGTCCGCAGCTGCAATGCTCGTCTTCACAACCGCAGTGGTCATGTCCACAGCTGCAATGTTCGTCTTCACAACCGCAGGAATCCTCTTCCTCACAGCAAGCCTGATGCGGGTCATAGAAGATGCGGTGTTCGCTGTCGGGGATGTTCAGCTCCTCGCGCAGACGTTCCACCAGCTCTTCGGTGGCAAAGATGCCGTCCTGTGCCAGCAGCTGAGCAAGCTGTTCGTCGGTGTACGGCTCATCGGGCTGTTCTGTGCGCACGATGGCGGACAGCTGGGTGCGGATTGCCTCCATGCCCTCCTGCTGCGGCTGGTGTTCCCGTGCAACGAAGAATTTCATCGGGTACACGCCGAATGGAGATTGCAGGTATTTATGCTTGAGAACAGCGCTGACCAGCTCTACCGGCAGATGGACTGCCTCGGCAAGCTCCTGGATAGGCAGCAGTTTCATGTAGCGGGGACCGAAGCGGAAGAACGGCTCCTGTAATTTAATCAGCTCCTTGGTCACTTCGACCAACAAGTTGCCGCGTAAGGTGACCTCCTGCTCAAGAAGCTGTGCATCTGCGATCTTGTCCTCCAGATATTCCCGCTCTTCCCGGTGTTCCTCTCCGCGGGAACGGGCAAGCAGATTGCGGTAATCCTCGCTGATGCGAATCTGCGGGAGGGAGAAGTCGCTGAGGGCAACGTAATACTCGTTGACAAATTTAATCATCATTACGTCCGGCAGGATGTAGGAGGAACGGTCGTGGCTGCTGTACTGGGAGCCGGGCTTCGGGTTGAGCTGGCGGATGCGCAGCATTGCCTGCTCGATCTGCTGTTCCGATTGCCCAAACTGCTCTGCCAGCTGATGCACATCGGCGCTGCCGGTCAGGTCGATTTCATCCAGCAGCCGTCTGGCGGTCTGGTCGTCCTCGTCCAGCTGCAAGCAAAGACATTCCTTCAGGCTGGTAGCGCCAACGCCCAGCGGCTCCAGATTTTGCAGGACAGCCAGCGCTTCCTCAAATTCCGATTCACAGTATCCCTCTTTGGCAAGGTCCTGCGCCTGTGCCAGCAGGTAGCCGTTTTCATCCAGGCAGCCTGCCAGATAGATGGCGGCGCTGCGCACCCGCTCGGGCAGTTGCAGCACGCCGATTTGTTTGGTCAGATGCTGTTCCAGCGTTTCGTCGCTGCCGACATTGAGCATGGCATAATCGGGCTGCTCCAGAGCAGGCAGCTCCATCTCCTTGTCAAAATAGCCCAAGCCTTCCTCAAAGTCGTTGGATTCCAGCCACTCGGCTTTGCGGGCGCGCATATCTTCATCGGTGTAGCCGGTCAGGTTTTCCTCCAGCTCGATCACCGGATTTTCCAGCATCGCCTCATTCAGGTATTGGTTCAGATGCAGAGTATCCATTTTTAAGATTTTCAGCTGTCTGGGGCTGATAGTTTCTTTTCGGGCATCCATTATGATCAGTCACCTCTTGGCAATAAAATTAGATAGAAAAGCCTTGAAAATTTTGCCATAGATCGAATCAGGCTAAAATTTCAAATTCATTTATATTTATTATACCATACCTTTTCGGATGCGAAAATGATATTCAGGTTGTTTCATTAAAATAAACAAAAATCCCTTTTAAATATTAGCAAATTAAAGGGTTCTCGGCGGCTGTTTTGGAAAATTTAATAGTTAAGGTCTATTTTTTCTAAGGAAAATCCGATATAATGAAGCAATGTGTACAGCCGTTTGTACGGCAAAATCAGGACAAGATCAGGAAAGGTGTGTCTAAAAAAGATGAAATGCAGTCATTGCGGCAGAGAGATTTCTGCCGAGCAACTGGAAGAAAATAAAGGGCTTTGTCCGCACTGCGGCAACCGGGCAGAAGAGCAGCCGGTAGAGCAGCAGACGCAGGAACAGCCGGAGCAGAACGAGGATGTATCCAAAAAACAACCGGCGAAAAAGCGCAGCCCGCTGCCGTTTGTGCTGGGTGCAATCGTGCTGGCAGCGGCAGCAGCGGCGGTCATCTGGCTGGCAGCAGGCGGCTCGCAGCAGACGGTCAGTGCGCAGGAGCATAAAAACCCGACCGTATTAGCCTACACCAGCGATGATGCCATCGGTTTTGCGAAAGGCGAAAAGATGATCGGGATGTACCTCAACGAGGCGCAGGATGAGGAGCAGCACCGGCAGGTTGCCAACGGATTGTCGCTGGCATCCCCTTACATCGGCAGCAAAAACTATGTGGAGCTGGACAACGGCGATGTGGTCTACCTGCCGATGACCTTTGAAACCACCGCAGAGATGGTGGGCGACCTGCGCGTGAAAAAGACGTCCGGCGAGGAGGAAATCCTGGACGAGGGTGCAAACCTGATCTATTGCAGCAACGGTCTGGCAGTTTACTACAACAAGTTGGACGAGGATGGAAAGCTACAGCAAATTCGTTACAAGGACGGTCAGCTCAGCCCGATGTCGGAGGTGGCAGGGAAGGAGAACATCGTTGCGGTCAAAGCCTCTGCGGACGACACTCTGTTGCAGGTGCTCCAGTTGGACGATGAACGCAACACCATCGGCGGCGGCTACCTGTACAACGGTCAGCTGCACCTGCTGGACAGCGAATACACTGTCTACAATATTTCCTCCAAAACCAAGGATGTCTTTGCCATCAAGATGGATGGCGAGGACGGTTTGGTGGAGCTGTACCGGGTCAGCAATCTGGAAACCGGCGAGTTGGAAAAGCTGGGAGGCAAAATCAGCGAAGCAATGCTGTACGGCGACGGTTCGGTGAGCTTTGTAGGCGACTGCGACCTTGCTTCCAACAAATATAACCCAATCGGCAGCCTGTATCTGTATGACCCAGCCACCGGTGCAGTCGAAAAGATGGCGGACAATGTAGCCGCTGTGCTGGAATCGACCGTCCGTTCGAGCGGCTGGCTCAATGAGAATGCCAAAGAGCTTGCCACCGGCGAGATGATGGGCAGCTCGGAGGAGGAAGACACCCTGTATGCAGGACAACTGCATTATATCGACGGACAGGGCAACCTGTGCGTGGTGGCAAAGGGCAGCGCAACAGTAGGGGACAGCGGTCTTCAGGGTTTTACCATCTTTGAGAATTTTTACAGTGTGAACGGCTATGCCATCAATTATGATATTGACTTTGCCAGCGCCACCGACAAGGCGCTTTATTGGAGTCTGGGCGACCAGCTCTACCGCTATCAGTTGGGCAGCATGCAGTCCCCACAGGTGCTGCCGCTGGACGAATCGCTGGAGGATAAGGCTGGTAACGATGCACAGGTAGGCTATTTTGTCACCGGCAGCGGAGATGTCGTCGAAGAAACCGAGCAGAAGCTGGTGCTCAAAAACTTTGATGATGAAAGCAGCATCACCATTCTGGAAAATGTCGGTCAGCTCAACCTGATTGGCATGGACAACGATGGAGAGAATATCTATTTCATTTCGGAGGACAACAACCTGTATGCAAAATCGTTGACCAGCCGCTCCAATCCAAAGCGCATTGCATCGGATGTGACACAGGCGGTTGCAACCAGCCATGGGCTGTATTTCCTGCAAAAATCGCAGCAGCAGCCGGTGGTAGGTCAATCCGGCGAGGAGCAGGAGGAGCAGACCGACCTGATGTTCCTGCAATATGGTCAGAAGAAGGCAAGCTGTCTGTTGGAGGATGTCAACAGCATTTCCACCATCTATCTGGCAGAATAAGAAAATCGGACAGGATAAGCAAAAGCCTTCGCTGCGTGTAGGAGCGAAGGCTTTTTGATTTGGCAAGGAGGGTATGTTATGTCGAACCCAATCGGGATTTATCTTCACATCCCGTTTTGTATGAGCAAGTGCCCGTACTGTGATTTTTACTCGCTGCCCTACTGCGAGCAGAACGCACAGCAGTATGTCGGCGCCTTGCTGCATGCGCTGGACACCGCTCCCGGAAAGGGACGAGAGGTGGACAGCATCTACTTTGGCGGCGGGACACCGGTGCTGCTGGGTGGTGCGTTGCTGGAAATTTTGCAGGGAGTGTATCGAAACTTTTCGGTGCAGCCGGACTGCGAGGTGACACTGGAGGCAAACCCTGCGGCGATGACCCTGCAAACCCTGCGGCAGCTGCACGGGGGAGGATTCAACCGCATCTCGATGGGGGTGCAGTCGGCATCGGACCGGGAGTTGCAAACTTTGGGGCGGCGGCACAGCTTTGAGCAGGCGGTGCAGAGCGTGCAGATGGCGCAGCAGGCGGGTTTTGAAAACGTATCGGTCGATTTGATGCTGGGGACACCGGGACAGGGACGGCAGTCGGTGGAGCATTTTGTCAGCACCTTTGCACAGCTGGGAGTGCAGCACATCTCCGGCTATCTGCTAAAGATAGAGCCGGGAACGGCATTTGCCAAAAATCAAATCGAGCGGCTTTGTCCCGACGAGGACCAGAGTGCACAACTGTATTTGGATACGGTCGAACTGATGGAGCGGCATGGATTTTTGCAGTATGAGATTTCCAATTTTGCCCTTCCCGGGCGGGAAAGCCGCCACAACCTGAAATACTGGCGGTGTCAGGAATATCTGGGAGCGGGACCGGCGGCACATTCCTTTTTGGATGGCAGGCGGTTTTACTTTCCGCGTGACCTTGCAGGATTTGTCAACGCATCCGACCCCTGGGAACAGGTGGTGCAGGACGGCAGCGGCGGAGATGCGCAGGAGCAGCTGATGATGCGCCTGCGCCTGCGGGAGGGCATCGACCTTGGGTGGTTTGCCCGCAGCTTTTCGCTGGAGTTGGAGCCGATGTACAAAAGGGCACAGTTTTTGCAAAAGCACGGGCTGCTCGATCTGCAAAAGGGCAGGCTCTTTTTGACCCCGCAGGGTTTTTTGCTCTCCAACAGTGTCATCAGCGACCTGCTGGCAGAAATCTTTTAGGCAAGAGCCAACAAAACTTTGCACAACTTTTAACCGGTTGACACTTGTGCAATATGGTTAATTGTGATAGAATAAATGCAAACCTATGATATGGCGGAGGAGGAGTGTTTTTATGAAAATTCTGGTTCTGGATGGGTTTGCATTGAACCCGGGCGATTTGAGCTGGCAGGGGATCAGGGAGTTGGGGACTCTGGTGGTTTATGACCGCACCGAGCCTACCAGACTGCTCAACCGCATCGGCGATGCACAGGTCATTTTGGTCAATAAATGTCCGATTTCCAGAGAGACCATTGAGGCGTGCCCAAACCTCAAGCTGATTTGTGTGACAGCGACCGGCTACAATACCATCGACCTGGAGGCGGCAAAGGAGCATGGGGTGCTGGTGTGCAACGTTCCGACCTACGCCACCGAATCGGTCACCCAGCACGTGTTTGCGATGCTGCTGGCGGTGACCAACCGTATTTCGGAGCATGTGCAGTCGGTCAAAGCGGGTGACTGGCAGAAGGCACCTGATTTTTCCTACTGGAAGACACCTATCACCGAGATTGCTGGCATGACGATGGGCATTATTGGGACTGGACGCATCGGTATGAGCGTAGCCAAGGTGGCAAAGGCGTTTGGAATGCAGGTGCTGTGCTACAACGGCAACCACCCGCACCCGGAGGAAGAGGACGATCAGCTGCACTTTGTTTCCCGTGAGGAGCTTTTGGAAAATGCAGATGTTATCTCACTGCATTGCCCGTTAACAGAAGAAACCGACCAGATGATTTGCAAGGACAGCATTGCCAAGATGAAGCAGGGGGTCATCATCATCAACACCGCCCGCGGCAGAATCATCAACGACCTCGATCTTGCCAATGCACTGGCAAGCGGCAAGGTGGGCTATGCCTGCATCGACGTGCTGGAGGAAGAGCCGCCGGTTCACAATTCTCCGCTGATTGAGCAGCCGCACTGTCTGGTGACACCGCACATCGCGTGGGCTCCTTTGCAAGCGCGCAAACGCTGTATGCAGATTGTCGAGGACAACATCCGCGCATTCCAGCAAGGACATCCGCAGAATGTGGTCAATCCGTAAATACAATAAAAAGGCACAGCAGAAATTTTCTGCTGTGCCTTTTCTTGTACCAGTTGTAAAAGGATTCTTTGCCGTCAGGAAAGATGCTCGAGGGCATCGCTGTCGATGACGACATCGGTTTCCAGCCCCAGCGGATGATGCAGCAGCACTTCGCCGCGCGCCATCGGGCGGGTAATCTTCTCCTTTTTGATCAGGCGAATCAGGCGAAAAACCAGCTCGGTGGGGACGATGGAGGTGGTTTTGACCTCAACGCTGGGGACCTGCTCAAAGCAGGTGGAAGCGTGGTAGGTCACAATTTTGCCCTTGCCCTCCAGTTCCTCACGGGCGTGCAGCTCTCCGCGGGCGCATTTGTTTCCTTGAACCAGGATGTCACTGCCGTTTTGTTCGACGGTCAGCAGACAGCGATTTTTACAGACCGGACAGGTCATCTGTACCATAGTGGGATACTCTCCTTACTGTGCGATTTGGTTTGCCTTTTACAGGTAGCGGCGGCGGTTGACGCGGCGGTATTTCTTGCGCCGCTTGTTCTGGATGATGTTGATGATGATGGCAAACAATACGACCAGCACCACAAACAGGAAGGCAAAGCGGAACCAGAAGTTCTGGAAAAACTGGCTGATTTTGTCCATCAGCACCAGCATCGGGCTTTCCTCTACGCTTTCAGCAGCAATCAGGTCGACCGAGCCCAGCTCGCTGCCGTACAAAATGAGCTTGAGGGTACCCATCTTGGCTCCCTTTTCAATCGGTGCGGTGACATAGTCATTTTCACCGATGCGCTCGCCGTTGTTGTTATAGGCGATGCGGCGGACGTTGGTGACGTCGATGTTGTTGGGAATCAAAGCGGAGAAGGTCTGTGCGCTGACCAGTTGTAGGTGGTTTTTGCCGTCCTTGGCAAGGCGGACGTTGTTGATGCTGCTGACCTTGTCCCCTTTTTCCACGATGGTCTTTGCCTTGTAGGTGTCGAACACCCAGTCATAAAATTTTGCCGTCAGGACAAACGCCTGGTTTGGGGTAACATATCCGCCGGCTCCATCCAGATAGGGTGCACCCATCAGCACCAGCAGGTATTCGTAGCCGTCCTTCTGCGCGGTGGTGATTAAGCATCTGCCCGCTTCCTCCAGGGTGCCGGTCTTGACGCCGGTGATCTGCGGATAGTAAAAGCCCGAGCCTTCCACAATCATCTTGTTGGTCGAATCCCAGTGTAGGTTTTCCTGCTTGTTGGTCGGACCGGTGTCATAGCTTGGGGTGGACACAATCTTGCGGAAGGTTTCGTTTTGCAGGGCGTACTTGGTAATCAGGTACATATCATAGGCGGTGGAGTAGTGATTTTCGTTGAACAGACCATTGGAGTTGACAAAGTTGGTGCCGGTGCAGCCAAGCTCCCGGGCTTTGTCGTTCATCATCTGTGCGAATTTTTCCAATGAGCCGTCGCCAATCTCATAGGCGAGCATGACGGCAGCCTCGTTGGCAGAGGGCAGCATGATGGCGTACAGCAGCTGTTCGACGGTCAGCGTTTCATTGAGCACAATGCCGCCGGTCGAAATACCGCCGCCGTAGGAAACGTTGATTTCATAAACATAGTTTTGCAGCTCGGCAGTGAAGGTCAGCTCCTGGCTCAGGTCGGGAAAATGCTCGAGGGTGAGGATGGCGGTCATAATCTTGGTCAGTGATGCGGGATATTTTTGCACATCGGCGTTGCGGGAATGGATGAGGGTATCGGTGGTCAACTCCACCATATAGACCGCCAGATTCTGCATCAGTGGGTCGCTTTCGTCGATAAAGGGCACTGTGCCCTGTGAAACGTCCAGCTTTTGTGCGCCGGAGGCATAGTCGCTGTCGATGGCAGGTGTACTTGGGGCGGTGTCGCTGTCGCTTTGCTCAGGCTGCTTTTGTTCAACCTGCGCCTGGGCGGAAAACAGGTCGCCCAGAGGAGCGGCTGCGCTTTGGAGGGCAAAGGAGCCTACCATCAAACAGCAGAGCAGCAGGGCGGTCAATCGTTTCATCAAGTCATCTTCCTTTCTGGTCCGTTTGGGGAATGTATCGTTTTCTATCGTTTATGTAAAAAGAAAATAAGAACAATTCCATTATAATATATCCTCTGGGATTTGTAAAATCATTTTCCTTATCAAAAAATTTTGCCGGTATTATTCATTTTCAGTTCATATTCCTTCTGGAAAAAAGAGGGTCTGTGTGGTAAGATAAGATAGAATTGACAGGGGGAATCAGGATGATTTATCTGACGGGAGATCTGCACGGCGATTTTGAGCGATTTCGTTCCAAAGAGATGAAGAAGCTCAAAAAGGGGGACACCCTGATCGTCTGCGGAGATTTCGGTTTTGTATGGGACGGCTCGAAGAAGGAGCAGTCGATTCTCAAAAAGCTGGGAAAGAGCAAATATCAAATCCTTTTTATCGAAGGAACGCACGATAATCTCGACCTGCTCTCGCAGTATCCGCAGGAGGAATGGAACGGCGGCAAGGTGCGCAGAATCAGCGGTTCGCTGCTCAAGCTGGAGCGCGGAGAGGTGTTTGAGCTGGAGGGCAAGCGCTTTTTTGCCTTTGGCGGAGGCGAAAGCCCGGAGATGGAGCTGCGCGCAGCCGACGGGACCTGGTGGCAGCAGGAGCTGCCCAGCGTCGAGGAGGTGCAGCGGGCAAGGGAAAATCTGGCAGCCTGCCAGAATCGGGTCGATTTTATCGTGACCCACGAGTGCAGCTCGAAGGTACGCCACTTTATCGAAATGGATGAGGAGCACAGCAACCTGATGACCTACTTTTTTGACGAGGTGGGGGAGAAGGTGCAGTTTGACCGCTGGTATTTTGGCTGCTACCACATGGACAAGGTGATTCCACCGCGTTATCATGCGTTATTTTCCAAGGTAGTGGCACAGGAAGGGTAGATGATGGTGTTGGACAGAGGAAAGGATTGTGCCATGGAGCAAAAACAGGCAATCGAACAGAGAATTTCCCGGCGCAGCTTTTTGCAAACCCCCATCGAGCAGCAAATCCTTCGGCAGTTGCTCGAGGCAATCGAGGAGGTCAATGAAACAAGCGGGCTGACCGTTTCCTATCTGGAGGACGGGAGCGATGCTTTTGCCGGCTTTAAAAGCTATGGGATGTTTGACGGCGTGCGCGCGATGCTGGTGCTGAAAGGAAACCGGGAGCTTGCCTTTTTAAAGGAGAAGGTCGGCTACTACGGCGAGCAGCTGATTTTAAAGGCGACCGAGCTGGGACTGGGCAGCTGCTGGGTCGGAGGGACCTTCGACAGGCACTCCGCTGTCTTTGAACCGTCACCGGAGGAAGAGATTGTTTGCGTAGTACCGATCGGAAAGGTTGCCCAGAGCAGCCGCAAGGAGCGGATGATCCGCGGAGTGATCCACCGCAAGAGCAAGACCATCGAGGAGATGGTCCGCGCCGACCGCCCGCTGTCCGAGGAGGAAAGGCAGGCGATGCAGCTGGTGCAGCTGGCGCCCACCGCCAAAAACACCCAGAAGCCGGTCTTTATCTTTGCAGGGGACAAAATCTATGCGGGAGTAGCGGACGATGAACCGTTTGACCTGGTGGACCTTGGTATCTGCAAGCTGCATTTTGAGATTGGGATGAAGCAGCTGTTCTTGCAGGGTCACTTTGAATTTGGCAACGGCAGCATCTATAAGAGAAGCTGATGTAATAAAAAATGTACAGGAGGACACCTTTATGTCTAGTTATGTAACCAAACCGACTCCGGGCGACACCGCCTGGTTTACCCATGACCGATTTGGTATGTTTATCCACTTTGGATTGTATTCGATGCCGGCGCGCCACGAGTGGGTCAAGACCCGCGAGCGCACACCGGAAGAAAAGTATGACCTGTATTTTAAGCACTTTGACCCGGACCTGTATGACCCGAAGGACTGGGCACGCCGCGCCAAAGCAGCCGGTATGCGCTATGCAGTGTTTACCACCAAGCACCACGAGGGCTTCTGTCTGTTCGACAGTCAGTACACCGATTACAAATGCACCAACACACCGGCGGGCAGAGATTTGACCCGCGAGTATGTGGATGCTTTCCGTGCAGAGGGAATCCATGTCGGTTTCTACTATTCGCTGATTGACTGGCATCACCCGGACTTCACCATCGACGTCAACCACCCGCGCCGCGATGACCCGGATGCCCGCCAGCAGAACGAAGGCAGGGATATGCGCCGCTATGCCAAATATATGCGCGACCAGATCACCGAGCTGCTGACCAACTACGGAAAAATCGACATCCTGTGGCTGGACTTCTCCTACAGCCAGCGCCACGGTGAAGGCGACAAGGCATGGTTGGGCGGCAAGGGCAAGGATGATTGGGAATCGGAGGAGCTGATCCGCACCGCAAGAAACTTGCAGCCGCACATCATCATCGACAACCGTGCAGAGCTGGAGCAGGACCTGTGGACACCCGAGCAGTTCCAGCCGACCGACTGGTTCCGCCATCCAAAGACCGGTGAACTGGTGACCTGGGAAGCCTGCCAGACCTTCTCCGGTTCCTGGGGTTACTACCGCGACGAATTCACCTGGAAATCGCCGGAGATGCTGATTCGCATGCTCATCAACACCGTGTCCAACGGCGGCAACCTGATTATGAACGTGGGACCGACCGCCCGCGGCTATCTGGACCACCGCGCCGAGGAAGCGCTGGCAGTTTATGCTGACTGGATGAAGTACAACAGCCGCTCGATTTACGGCTGCACCAAGGCAGAGCCGGAATTCAAGACCCCGACCGACTGCCGCCTGACCCAGAGCGAGGACGGAAAACGCCTGTACATCCACCTGTACGCTTATCCGTTTGACAACATGAAGGTACAGGGACTGGCTGGCAAGGTGGAATATGCCCAGTTCTTGCACGACGGCAGTGAGGTCAAATTCACCGACGGAACGGTCGAGCTGCTCAGCGACGACAAGCAGGAGGACGATGAGACTGCAACCTTCTTCTACCTCCCGCACGTCAAACCAAATTCGCTGGTGCCGGTCATCGAGGTATTCTTAAAATAATCATACAGCGGTATCCGACCTGTGAGGCAACTTGCAGGTCGGATTTTTTATGTGGTTTTTGATTTGGGAAAACGCCGCTAGAAAGGGTGGTCCGTTTCGATTGGCTGAAACGCGAGCCGCTCATTTCGATAAAAAAAGAGCCTGGAACGCGAATTGCGTCCAGACTCAGTCTGGTGG